>Ga0206847_10147_pt1 | contig 21715 bp, 15 predicted proteins | sample Alteio_BWOrgCont_17_FD_152880 | JGI IMG/M metagenome (GOLD analysis project Ga0206847, IMG submission 152880) | Enriched cells from forest soil in Barre Woods Harvard Forest LTER site, Petersham, Massachusetts, United States -... | ecosystem: Environmental > Terrestrial > Soil > Temperate forest >... | reverse complement strand
CACTCATTCAGCATGTCTGGCTTTACATGGCTTATCGTTACGCGGGATCTCGTTTGTGCGAGACAGAGATTGGGCAGGGTCGACAGCACGAGCGCGCTGGCGAAAATGGGGAGTGGCAATCGAGCTTTTATCATTTCTTTCTCCTGTACCCGGTTCCGAGGGAGGCCATGCCACGGCAAGAGGCGCCGTAAGGCGCGATTTCCATGCAGCTGTCCGGGTGTTGAACAGTATACGGGCATTCGTCTCGATGGCGGCTAAGTTTTTTCGATAAATCGTCCATGCTCGGTAAGCGCGAAGAAAATGCCGCGCATGCCGTGCCTACAAACAGCAAGCACGTTCGAAAAACCCGCGCAGTATTCAGAGCGCTTCCGTTACGTGCTGGTGCGCGGGCCTTCGCCTTCCGCGACGGTAAGCTGCAGGATTGCGTCGCGCCGGGCCAGGGCATTCGCGCTCAATGAGCTCGATTCGCTCCATAGTGTTGCCCAACTCCTGGATGACGGCATACACGGACACTTCTCATTCGGGTTCGTCGGTTGGCATAGAGTTGAGGTACCGTAGAAAAAGTAGTGGAAGTATGGCCGACAATCCGGGCACAATAGCTAAGCGACTGCGCCTAGCCCATGAAAGAGTTCAGCCAGGTAACTACCTCTGATCAAATCTTCGGAACGATGACAGTTTTGGCCCGCGGTTTCCGCCCTCGAATAGTGAGGGCAGATAAACGATGTGATTGCAAGAGCGATTCTCGCCCTTTCAGTCCTTACCCACTGCCCTGGCACGTGAAGATCGGGCTGGGTCTCAGTTAGTTTAGCTAGCCTCGGTGGCGAGGCATGAAACCACAGTTCGCGAATGGGGAAATTGCAGTGAAGCATCGAATTTTGCGGCTTGGTTTTCTTTCTGTTGGGTTCGTGCTCGAAGCAGGAGCGTTTACCTACGATCACTATTTGCAGGTCCCAGCGGACCCTCAGGTGGGACTGTCGGCACGGCTACTTGGACCAGCAACACGCTCAATCCACCCAGCCAATCCATGCCCCAGCAACTTTGCTCGTCGGGCCCCTTGTCGCGCTTCCTGGTCGGCGCGCCCATCGCGGGCTACCTCCCTTTTTATGTCGAGGATGGCGGATGAGAATGGGCAATAACGCTAGCTATGCCATGAGCGCATTACCTTTGTGCGGCGAGAACATTAACTTCCGGACCTAGCGCAACACAATCGGGTTACTTCGTGAAATGATACTTTTGTCACGGATGGCCGAGAAACCGACTCCACGGAAAATGGCATCTCTCACTACTGTTTCGATCCTGACGGCGATTGGAATGTGCGGTTCCAGCGGGGTTGCCTACACTCAGATTCGCGCTTATGTGACCGACTACGGCTCGCCCTTAGGTACTCAAGCCGTGCTAGGCCTCTCGGTGATCGACGCGTCGAGCAACACTGTGGTCACCACGGTCGGGGTGGGCGACAGCCCTATTGGGGTGGCCATCACACCGGACGGAACCCGCGCCTATGTGGCAAACAGCCAGTCCTCCTCCGTCTCGGTGGTCGACACATCGAGCAACAAGGTGGTCGCTACGGTGCGTGTGGGGGCCACCCCCGCCGGGGTGGCCATCACCCCGGACGGAACCCGCGCTTACGTCGCGAATAGCAACTCATCGTCGGTCTCGGTGATCCAGACGTCAAGCAACACCGTGGTTGCCACGATAAGTGTTGCCAACAATCCTTATGGGCTGGCCATCACACCGGACGGAACTCGTGCCTACGTGACGATCTTCGGCTCCTCGGTCATCACCAATGGCTCCGTCGCGGTGATCGACACGTCGAGCAACGCTGTGGTCGCCACCGCAGTCGTGGGGTTGGTTCCGGAGGGGGTGGCGATCACGCCGGACGGAACTCGTGCCTATGTGACGAATAGCGGCGGCAATGCTGTCTCGGTGATCGACACGTCGAGCAACGCCGTGGTCTCTAAGGTGGTCGGGCTTAACCTACCCGCTGGGGTGGCCATCACCCCGGATGGAACCCGCGCCTATGTGACAAATACTGGCGGCACGACCGTCGCGGTAGTCGACATCGTGGCGGCCGACTCAGCCTATAACACCGTGCTCGCTAAGGTGGGCGTGGGGAGCGCCCCCTGGGGAATAGCTATCACACCGGATGGAACTCGCGCTTACGTGGCGAACGAGCAGTCCAAGTCTGTCTCCGTGATCGACACGTCCAAGACCGACTCAGGTTACAACACTGTGGTCGCCACGGTGGGTGTGGGTGTCAACCCCATGGGTGTCGCGGTATCCAACATCCCGGCAACGGGGAACCTCCCCCCGGTCATTACTTCGGGCGGCATCGTGCCTGCAACGGTTCAGCCGGGCGAATGGGTGTCTGTTTACGGAACGAATCTGGCCGGCGGCACGGCAACCTGGAAGGGGGACTTTCCCACGTCTCTCGGGGGCACGAGCGTGACCGTCGACGGCAGAGCCGCTTATCTCTCATATGTCAGCCCTACACAGATTAACCTGCAAGTTCCGAATGACATGACAACTGGCGCCGTGCAGGTGGTGGTAACCACGGCTGTTGGAAGTGGAGATTCCACTGTAACGCTCGCTCTGTTTGGCCCTACATTTTTCTTGCTCGACGCTGACCTGCATGTAGCCGGTATTATCCTGAGATCCGACGGTTCGGGCGCCTACGGCGGAGGCACCTACGATCTTCTCGGGCCGACCGGAACTTCACTCGGTTATCCGACTGTCGCTGCCAAGGAAGGCGACCTGGTTGAACTTTTCGGTGGTGGATTCGGGCCAACCAATCCACCAGCCTCGCCCGGCCAGCCATTTTCCGGAGCAGCGCCAACTACCAATCCTGTAACGCTAATGATCAACAAGGTAAGCGTCACGACGGAGTTTGCAGGTTTGTCCGGGGCCGGAGTTTACCAGATCAACCTGACGGTTCCTTCGGGGCTCGGCACCGGCGGGGTTTCGGTTCAGGCCAGCGTCGGCGGCGTCGAGACCCCTGCTGCCGTGTTTTCCTTGAAGTAGCCGGGGCTCTGCCGGTGCCGTGGTTGTATGCTCATCAATTCACGCATTCCAGCGGCTGCTGATTGCTTGTAAGTTCGTCGGCCATCCGGCCCAGCCTGTCGCATTAGGATCTGGGAAATCTGGCTTCGACGGTCGCGCCTGGATTACGTCGTACCCGGAAACTATCCGTCGCCGAAAAACGCAAAAAAATAAACTACGGGGTCGCCCGCCCAACCATTCCCAACTCCAACAATTCTCTCAATTGAAGCGGCTATCGGAAGTTCCTGCGCTACCGGTGGTCGCGCTTCTTCCTTGTTTGCAACCTATACTGTGACGTGGGACGCCCATCCCGGAGACGTGGTCAGCATGACAGCCCCTGATCGCGCGGGTCCCAGAGAAGCGCCGCTGACGATTGAAGGGGTCGTCGAATAGAAATGGCTCGCGAACCCAGACTTCCGCCCGAACCATGGAATGAGCAACGGAAGAGTTTGTTGCACAATTGGGAGCTGCCGATCTTTGCCGGCAAATATGTCGTCGAGTGGATCGTCTATTATCTCGGCCGTTGGGGACTGCTGAGAATCCTCGAGTATTCGAGCTTCCTGTCGGTCATGTTCGCCGTGCTTGTGTATTTCAACGAGGCTCCCGACCGGAAGAAGCAGAAGCATTACCAGGCGTGGCAGGTGATCAACACGGCGCAAGGCAAGGGTGGGAGCGGCGGACGGATCGAGGCCCTGCAGGAGTTGAATGCGGACAAGATCCCGCTGGTTGGCGTGGATGTATCGCGCGCTTTTTTGAGAGAGGTGAGACTGCCGAATGCGATGCTGATGCGGTCCGATTTCGAGGGGGCGGATCTGCGCGATTGCGTGCTGGAGGGCTCGCGTATGGATTCATCCAACTTGCAGTCTGCCAATTTCCGCAGCGGCAACTTGAAACGAGTCCGAATGATGGATTCGGACCTCGAGAGCGCGGATTTGTTCGAGGCGGATCTGACTGGCGCCGATCTGTCGCGAACGAACCTGAAGAACGTCGATCTGCGGCATGCCAATCTGAAGGGCCTTGTGTGGGCCGGCATCGTTTCGGTGGAAGCGGCCAACATCTATGGGGTGAAGAGCCCGCCCAGTGGATTTGTTGAATGGGCGCTGCAGCACGGGGCGGTTTCGAATAAAGACGATGAGTAGAGCGGTTGCGCCTGGATGATGGCGCATCCTTCCACTATCTGTGCTCGCCTATCTGCAAAAAGTCGTGGTGGAGGTAGGGACGACGTAGTGGCGTCTAAGTTTCACAAACCTCTCACCATGGATGAAACCGGACAAGGCCGAAAACTCATATATAGAACCCGGCACAGCTGATCGCGTCTCGATGGGGACGCAGCGATGTTTCTCTTCGGACAACCGAGCAAGCAGCCCTCATCCATGACCTATGTGGCTCATCATCGGATGGCGACTCCTCCCCCTTAATTTCTGCTCATCAGCTTTACTTGGCTGAGCCTGGAGCCTTGTATGGGACTTTCTACGTGAGCCTCTGAGTGTTTTGACCAAACCGGCAATCGCTTGCTGCGCCCCTTGGAGCTGCTAGAGCTCTTCACAACGGAGTGCAGAACTGAACATTCAGTCGTGGGCCACGAGTGAGTCGCGCCAGATCTTTACAATCGACGCGCTGTCCTTCTCGGGATGCAGCTCCGGCGCAGTAGCTCGGTTACAGTTCCTCATCTTGCCGTAATGACGAGAGTACAAAGATTGCAAGGTGACCCGACCTAGCCAGATGTGGTCGTAAGGCTCCTTCAAGGCGCGGTTGCTAGCGTTACGGTATTGCTTTGCTGCCCGCCGCTGTTCAGAACCACAGGGACGTTAGTGCCCGCATGAACGCCGGTGGGAACCACGACGTTGATCTGATTCAAGCCGACGTTGCCGCCAGCTAGCCCGGCAAACGATACCTGGGCCGGTAGACTATCAATCGTCACGGTAGGCGTGGTAGTGGCCGTGAGAGTCCCACTCGCCTTCTCGCCAGTAGGCAAAGACGGACTCACTGCGCCCAGTCCGGTAGCATAAATGGTGACCGTTTCTCCCGGCGTAGCGGGACTGGCGGTTGTTACCAGTAGGCCGTTGGAGTGTGTCACGATTCCGACATTGGCCCCCGAAAAGAACAACCCGGGAGCATAGGCGCCAATGGTGATTTGGGTCGCGGCGCTGGCTTGACCATCCACAATCACCTGTAACGTGGCGGAGCCCGGTGTCAATTCGGCTGGAATCTGGATGCCAATCTGGATGGGCGAGGCGTAGAACAATGGAACCGGAATCTGGTTGATCTCCACCTGCGCTCCAGCCAAGGTGGCATTCAGCCTACCGTCGCTTCTGAAAGTCGGATTGCAGGTAGGCGGAAGACAGGCGGAGATTCCCTCGGTCAGGTTGGCCCCGAAGATCGCTGCGATTGAGCCGGGCGCAAAACCGTTCGTTGCCGTGAAGCTGGCGCCATTCGCCACTCCGCCAGCATTCACGACGGGGGGAGATGTGGTAGAGATACTGCCGAAGAGGCCGTGAGTTTGAAGGCCGGAGCCTCCCACGGAAATTCCGGCGGTGAAGTAAAGAGTATTGGGAAAGCCGGCCCCACCGCCGGCGCCGAACTGCAACCCCCACAGCCCCGGAATCGAGATGGGATTGCCCGAGGGGTCTTGCAACCCGCCAATAAATGCTCCGGTCGAAGGATTGAAGGCATTGATCAGGCCGTCTTCTAAATTGCCGACCAGCAAGTCGTTAGCGAACGCGCCAAAACTGGCTGGAGCGATTTGAATACCCCAGGGAGAATTCAGTGGGCCGCCCGAGACCAGATGCTGCAGCAAATTGCCGTTGGTGTCGAATACTGCCACATAGCCATTGCCGACTCCGGCGAGGTCGAATCTTTTGGTCGGGTCTTGCTTCGCATAAGTGACGTAGAGCTTGCCGCCCAGGTTTTGGATGTTAAACGGCGCGAAGCCGGCCGGGACGGAGGGGTCCGTGAAGGAACCTGTCGGCGTGAACTTGTTATAGTTCGTGTCGAAAACATCGATAGTGCCCGTATGGAAATTTGCGGCGTACAGATAGTTGGCCGAGGCGCTGTTGAAAATGGCCAGGCCATCGTAGACGGCGCCTGCCGCGGAATTATCAACTTTGATTACAGCGGTAGACCCGGTTCGGGCTGAGATCGTGCCGTCTTGCGTAGCGAAAATGAAGTTTGCAGTGATGCCCGCCGACGGGGCGAATGCTCCAGCCGTCGTGTTGTCGACAATCCCGGTACAGGTTCCCCCGGGAGTGGTCCTGCTTGCTGGGGGAGGGATCGTGACCACAATAGTACTCACCGTCTCAGCTCCCGTCGCAGTCGAGTTGGTATAGACCGTGGAAAGGCCGGTGCCTTGGTCACACACCCAGAAGTTCGGAGGGGTGATTCCCCAAGGGTTTACCAGGTTCGGATCGGTGAGGTCGGCGACCAACGGAACATCGGAAACAATATTGTGCTGAACGTAGCCGCTGTTCGCCGCAAACATCCGGTATGGGTTACACACCAGCCACAGCGCGGCCGCAGCGGGAATCATCCAGGCGTGCACTAAAACGGAGAGCAAGGTTGAGCGAGTCATCTTCGGGGTCTCCTCATAGCCAAGTTTGAGTCACAGGCCCTTAGAGGGATTTCCATTGGGGGGCATCCCTCCTAAGCGTCGATCAGTATACACCCAGTTGTCCATCTCAATCCTCCGGTTTGCAGTTTTACGTGGGGCCGAGGGTCAGGTGATATCCGCATTGACTATCGTTTGGCAGTAGACTCCGCGTTCCAGCCGTGTAAACTTAATGCTTCTTTTCTCGTCTTCCTTGAGGCAGATGAGCCAGATCGACTCTAGACGCGGACGCGCTTCCGACCGTCAGAGCTTCCAGGCGGCAGCGGGGAACTTAGCCCGAGGGGATGCCGAGTTGATGCTGCGGGTTCGAGATGGCGACGCGCTTAGTTTCGGGCTCCTGCTTGAGAGATACTGGGGGCCCGTCTTTCATTTCCTGTGCGAGATGGTCCGCAATCGAGCAGTAGCGGAGGAGTTAACGCAGGAAGTGTTTCTCCGAGTGTATCGATCCCGTGCCAAGTACGAACCGAAAGCGAAATTCACCACATGGCTGTTTCGGATCGCTACGCACCAGGGATTAAACTCGCTTCGGGACGGACGGGACGTTAGCGCGCCAGATCGGATCGGTCTGCAGGGTTTGGTGGATCGATCGACGGAATTGCAAGACCCGACGAGGACCGCTGAGCAGGAATTGGTGTACCAGGTAAAGCTAAGTGTGGTCAAGCAGGCCATCGAGAGCTTGCCGGCAAAGCAGCGTGCCGCGGTCATGATGCACAAGTACGAAGAATTGGACTATCTGCAAATCGCGAAACTACTAGCTTGCTCGAAATCGGCAGTGAAGTCTCTAATAGTACGAGCGTATAGGACACTGAGAACGCGACTAACGGAACTGGCATGAAAAGTGTCCCTTATTTTCCACACGAACCATGGGGAGCTGGCTAAGGCGGGACGTAGTCGTCACGCGGAACTCTATGACACGGCACGCCTTGTGCCTCGACTCTTGGCTGTACCATTTCTCTATTTCCGTCGACTTGGGACGGTCCGAGTAGACAAGCGGAAACCGATGGAGTGACCAACAGGTTCGCGCGGCCTCTTGTTCCGGCTTCAGGAGACGAATGGTTCCCGGCCGAGGGCCATTGGGCCTCGTACAATCAGCAGCAGGACATCGGGCGCCCATTTGAATATGCACGTATCGCTTGGCCCGCTTTCAGACGAATTCGTGTCAGGCGTGATCCTGAGGTGTAGAACGTTCTTGCCACGGACTTCCACAGCCCGCAAGGCGATTCAACTCCGCGCCGAATTGGACCAAGCGCGCGAGGCGATGCGCAAAGCCAAGCTGGAGTTGGAGCACGCGAAAGAAATCGCTCAGGCTGCCGACCACTTCCCGGATTTCGCTGGGAACGCCGGCAAGAAAAAGGCGGCCGAAAAGCACGGCCATGCGATTGAGCGATACCGAGAGGCGCTTGCGGCGTGGGTCCAACATGTCCTAGATTCCTAGGTGGCAAATCGCATTGTGAATGCGGCGATCCGAGTTGTACTATATGAAATTCGGTCCGCTCCAAGATGCGTCGTAAAGGGCCCAAGCCCGATATACTCAGTAGTCGCGAATTGCAGGTTTTAAAACTAGTCTGCGACGGATCACCCAGCAAAGTAATCGCGCAAAAGTTGGGCATCTCGATGAAAACTGTTGCATTTCACCGGACCCGGATCTCCAAGAAAGTGGGCGAACGAGGTACTGTAATGCTCGTCCGCTGGGCAATCAGAAACGGAGTCATTGAGCCGTAACGTTCTTGTGATCCGATCCGAGGCACCCAGTGAGAGTCCGGGATTCGGTTCGCTTGCTATCTTCGGGGCGGCGATGGCGAGAGGGGTTGCCGCTTGAGGACTACCGTGACCGGATCGCCACCCTGATAATCCATCCGGTAGGTTGAGCCGTTCGAGGTGACCGAGGCGGGGATAGTCCACGATCCAGGCAGCGTGATCAAGCGTGCGCCGGCCGCTCCCGAGGCAGTGATCTGCGCGTCATCGAAGGTGGCTACGACCTCGGTGGGCCCGCCACTCACCGAAATCTGATCGAACTGCGCCGGCTGCGTGCTGAAGGTCGTCAGGATCTTTCGGGAACGGTCCGAGAATTGACAGCTGGCCTCGGAGATGCACAATGATTCGGATGGCTGGGAGATGAGAATGCCGCAGGCCGCTTGCGTGACGGCCCTCGAGGGCGCCTCGCCTTTGCGATACGGGAGAATCAGCGTGGAGAATGACCCCGTTCCCTGGACACGCAGAATGTACTGGGATTCCTCAAACGGTATTCCGTTGGCCTGCTGAAACTGAGCCTCCTCCGGACTGCTCTGCTGGTTGTGTCCCCAGGAACCGATCAAGAAGCGCTGTGCGCCGTCGGGAACCAGATATAGATCCCAGTCGATTCCTTTGGTGGCGTGCGCGGCCCAGGTCTGGCCAGTGAACAGGAAGTGCTGAAGGCCTGAATTCAAAGGATAGTCCGGACCGTTGGATGGCGACACTATTGGCGTTTGGCTGGCGCTCGCGTTAAAGCGCGGGACGGGCGTGTACGGCCCGGCGGGCGTTGTCACCGAGCCTTGCGCCATGAGATTCCAGGTGAGGACCTTTGAGTCGGAGGCGCCTGGTCCACTAAATCGGTCTCGGACATAGATGACCGGGTAGCTCAAGTTGGGAGCGACGGTAGTGACGTGGCGGGTCCAGGTTGTGCCGTCCGAAGCAAGAAACGAAGACTCCGCGTCGGCTGAGTTAGCGAAACCGGCGAATTCCGTACCTTGCGCCGCGCCCCAATTTCCGCCGGCGGCGAGAGACGGATTGTCGGCGTTCCAGGGCTGCCCGATTTCCGCTTCCTGAATAACCTTGCTGTGCTGAAGACCGCCGGGGACCTGAGGGTAGTAGAGATTCGGGTTCCAATCGATAGTGAGCGGCGCCGAATGCGCATAGATGGTGACCTGGCCGTCGTCGTTATGGCGGTGGTCGCTATAAAAATCGCCATTGACGAACCAGAGCGCGGTTTCATTCGGGGAACCGAAGCCATGCCGAAAAATCGACCAGTAGCCTGGATAATCGCCGCTCTGGAGGTTGGGGTTGGAAGCGGGAGCGGCAGGATCGATCACCAGCATGCTGGGCGCCGTGAACTGGCCATAGGGCTGGCCTTGCGCGAGCCAGCTCCATTGCAGTTGCGAGCTTAGACTGGGAGCAGTTTGGCGCAAGAGCGTGGCGACCATGCCATGCATCGATGTGCCTTCGGTATCGCCATCGCCGAGCGAGACCATCTTGCGCGGGTTTCCGAAGCGGGGCTCGGGTGGAGTAAGCGCGCTGATCAGCCAGCGTCCATAGCCCTGCCACAGAGGGTAGAGGCTCATATCCGCTACCGAGTTCTTCAAGTCCAGGAAGTTTGCAAGCGCCGGATCCATGGCCGCAGCCTGATAGTGAGTGGATCCTTGTGGCACACCGGAAACCGGGTCCAGGTAACTGAGGTAGATAGAATCCGCGTATTGCTGTGCGGGGGCCTGGTTCTGGGCCATGAGCGGCTGGGTAAACATCGTCAGCGCGTTCTGAGCGCGGTACAGCGAATATTGATCGCCCTGATTGGCGTTCCCCGTGCCGTCGCCGGCGTTGACATCCCAGGGGACGTAATCGTCGTCCCAGAAAACGCTGGCGGCAAATGCGGCGACGGCCTTGGTTCGATCCCTTTGAGCTGGGGTGGCGACGCTGGCATTCAGAACCGCGAGCGCGCGCGTTAGCAGCGGCTCCCAAACTAAACCCGGCTGGTAGTAATGCCACCAGCTATCGAAGTCGCCGTTCTGGTTCACCAGAATGTTTTGCCAGGTCCAGGCGAACTGTTCGAGGTTGGAAACAACCACCTCGATAGCTTCAGTCGTATTCCCTTGCCACATGGCAACCAGATCGCGCAGTTCGGGTGCAGCGCCATTCACGTAGCTCGCGAAACTTGGGTCGGTTTGAATCCGCTGGACAAACTGATCGTAGGATACACGGTCTTGATAAGGCGGCGGCCAGCCGCCGGCAGGATCCGGATACGCGAAAACGTAGGTCGCCAGGCGCGTGAGATTGATGCCTGACATGACGTTGCGCTCAATACCGATCGGTTGCGGCAAAGTGGGATCTTGGAGATCCGCGTTCGTGCTCACATAGATCGCCCACTCGCGGCGCATGCGTTCGGTCGAGGTGCCATCGGCTGCTCGCAGATTGACTTGCATGCTGATTCCCGCGGCCGGGCCCTTGTTCGCGGCGAAGTGGGCCGGGCTAGTGTAGACGCCGGGGCCGTCGAAAATCGGAGTGATGTATTGGGAAGTCCGACCGATGTAATAGCCAACCAGGGGCGATGAGGACGAGCCGCCCGAGTTGTAAAACTCCCAATACCAGCCGGTATTGTAGCCGCTGTTGGCCATATACCAAATGGGCGAAAACTTAATGTCGTTGGTGTCGCAGATATAGTTAGAATCCTTTGGCATTGCATACGAAATGTCATAAAACGCGTCCGTATATCCTACGTAGGTGGCCTTTGCGGACCCCTGGAGCGAATAACCGCAGGCGAGACTGGTAGCGGCATGCCCGCGATAGCGCGCCTGGCTGGGGACGAAGGCGGCGGTGTAAAAATTGAGGAAGTATTGAAGCTGGGAGTCGGTATCGTCCTCGATCACAACCGACTTGTGCCCGGAATAAAGCGACACGGTCTCATTGAAAAATCCTGTTCCCGCGAGATTCATGGTTTCCTGCGCGTACGGCTGGCCCGTCTGCGCGCAAGTAATGTTCACGGCGGACCCACCCGGAGAAGCACTCAGCGCGAAAGTGGTTTGATTAGACGCCTGACTGTAAGTACGATTGAAGGGCCAATATAGCTTGTGCTCCGACAGCCCACACGGCAGCGTTCCGCCATTGGCGTGCAGTTGGATGGAGGTTGAGCCATTCCAGTAGTATTCGTTGCCGGCCAGAGTGATTGTGCCAGCGCCGCTATTGGCGGCGACGACATAATTTCCTAAGCCGGAGCCATAGGTGTACTCAGGCCGGTTCAGAGCATAAGTCGCCTGGAGCCGAACAAGCAGCGGTCCGGACTCCACAACCGCAAGCGAATAGGACGTGATGAAGTTGGCCAACTGCTGCGTGTCGGATTGGTAAAGATAATTGGTTCCGGTGGCGCTCCAGGAATTGTCGGCGAGGCGAATGCCTTGAATCGGAGCCTCGGTGAACGGGCTCGGATTCCCGGCAGGCTTTACGACACGAACACCGGTCACACCGTTGGTTACTTCATAGGCCGTGCCGAGATCGTTCAGTTGAACGGGATTGGCCGCAACCGCGGACGGAGATTGTCCCGACACCAGCGTCCAGGTCCATTGAACTGTGGTTTCAAGAACACCGGTTCCAAGGGTGGTCAGATTGATTGCTACACCGTTTAGCGCGTCGCTGCGGGAAAGCGCGAGGCGAAACGTATCGCTGGAGACTCGGATTACGAAATACGGTTTACTCGCGACTAAAGGACTCGGGAGTGTAACCGAGCTCTTCAGCCAAATGGGATCGCCTGTTTGATAAGGATGCGCTTTGGCATAAAGTGTGTGCCCGGGGTCGTCGGGATCGACGATCCAACCTTGCCTGCGCGCGACGAAGTTGCGAACCGAAGTGATGTCGACGGTGTCCGAGAGATCCTTCCGGAGGGAGAGTTGGTAGGTGAGGTCAGACACCTTTTTTACGAAATAATTCTGGGCCTCTACCAGCCCCCCGGGGGGCGTGGAACCCTCGCAACGGATTACGTCGCCCGTGACGGGATAAGGAGTCAGGGAGCCGAGATTGATGGTGATCGTGTCGGCGTTCGGGTCCATCTGTCCGACGCTGAAAGCGGCGGCGATTCTCGACGCGGGGAGACCGGTTCGAACCAGGATGTTGCCAGTGGAAAGCTGCTGGTAGGCGACCTCAACGCCTGCCGGCCCCAACATGCGTGTATTGGAAGCGCCGATTTTCCCGCCAGAGTAGGAGAATTCGACTGGCTGATCGGGATGGGAGACACCAAACCTTTCGGTCTGAGTAAAAGTGGCGAGCGTCTGCGCCTGAACCAGTCCGGTGAAGGCAAAACAGGCGACTGCTGGGACGAATCGCACCACAACTCGATTCTAAGTCCGGAATCGGCGATCAAGTAGATGAATTTTGTTGCTAAGGTCTTTGCATTACCGCAGCCCGTTCTTGCTTCCTACGGCCCGTCAGACAATTGTCTGGCACCTTGTTCCGTTGTGGAAACTTCTGGATGAACTCTTGCGGAACCGGCATAATGGGTAAAAGTACTAGGGGGTCGATCTATTCAAAATCGAATGGATCGCGCGACCCGAACGCAATGACAACCCAATCAAACCGTTGCGTCTCCTCAAGAAAATGCGCCATCTTCAACATACTGAACGTCGACATGTCACCTGGCGAGCCTAGTACAAAAGGTACTTCGCTGGGTTGACAAATGTTTTCAACAAATCGATACTACGTGTTCACGCTTTAAGTTCAAATAGGTTTGGGATCAGCCACAGGTTGGGACCGATTTGGCGGTAGCTGTGTCCAAATCAGCCTGGTTGGACGAACTATATTCATCATGGCAGCGCTGCCCGCATTCAAGAACGGACGAAAGCCGCACCCAACGCCCGATCGCGACCCGTGGTACGCATTGCATGTTCAGACGCGCTACGAGAAGACCGTGGCCAGCGGCCTTCGCAGCCGCGGTTATCTTGGATTCCTCCCCGTTTACACCAGCGTGCGGCGCTGGTCGGATCGCCTGCAGAAGATTGAATTGCCGCTCTTCCCTGGCTACGTCTTTAGCCGCATCGACATCAATCACCGCTTGCCAGTTCTTACCATTCCCGGAGTCATCGACATTGTCGGCGTGGGCAAGGTGCCGCATCCCGTGGAAGACCAGGAAATCGAAGCGTTACAGACCGTCGTGGGCTCGGGTTTATTGCTGGAGCCATGGCCCTTTCTCAAAGCCGGGCAACGCGTCAAAATCCAAGACGGACCGTTGCGCGATGTGGAAGGCACGCTTTCCGAAATCGGCGAGCGGGGGAAGCTGATTGTCTCCATCACTCTTCTACAACGCTCAGTGGCAGTGACGATCGACCGAAGCTTGATTCGTCCTATCGACTCCGATCAGAATCAAATCCCACGCCAGGGTCCAGGGCGTGCGAGTGGGTTTCGACCCTAAGCGCATACCCAGACTAAGCCCCACGCCCGAGTGAGGCGCGACACACCCGCTAGCCAGTACTCCTGCACCCAACAAATCAAAAGAGGAAGTGCCAATTAGAGGATCGCTATGAGCTTTCGCCGCATGACGAGAATGGTCAGTTTCAGAGTCTCGGAAAACGAATTCGAGCAGTTGAGGAGCAAGTCCGAAGCCGAAGGAGCCCGCAGCGTGTCCGACTATGCGCGGCTCTCGCTGTGTGGCCGCCCCGGCACATCAGAGGACACGGCTCCGATGACGATGCAAGAGCTGAGCAACGGCATTCAGCGCCTCAGTCTCGATATCCGACGGCTCTTTGACCTGATCGAGTCTCCTCCCAGGAACCAGAATGGCCATAATGCGATGGCCGCGAAACAGAATGGCAGCGACGCCTAAGATCCGGCGTCCCAGTTGATGCCACCCAGTTAAGAGGCAGCGAACATGAAAGACCTTCAGCACATTCCGGGAGGCCCGGCCCGGCAGCAGATCATCCCCGCGATAGCAACGCCTGTTATAAGCGGCGGGCCATTGCCGGTGAACGAGATCCCCGGCGCAGGCTTAAAGCGGGACTACGCCGGCGTACTGGAATACTGGCAAATGATCCGGCGTCACCCGGGCATCGTCATCGTCGCGACGATTCTGGGCGCCGTGATGGCGTTTGTATCCACTCTTCCCGATCCGCGCATATATCAAGCGCGCGTCACACTCGAGATTCAAGGATTGAACGAAGACTTCCTGAACATGAAGAGCGTGAATCCGACCGTGGATGCGAGCAGTAATTACTCTCCCGACTACGATATTCAAACTCAGGTGAAGATTCTTCAGAGCCGTTCGCTGATCAAACGTGTGCGCGCGAAGCTGGAAAGCCAGGCGCATGTCGCAAATCTGCAACCGCCAGACCGGATCGCCAATTGGCGGAAAGCCCTGAAGATCGATCCCCCTTCGCAGACCGAACTGTGGCAGCAGGCCATCGCCACCGCAGCCGGAACTGTGAGGGTCCGATCATCCGGTACCAACCGCATTGTGGAGGTCTCCGCCGACTCCACCAATGCGCAAATCGCATCCGATTTTGTAAACACGCTGGCGACCGAATACATTGAGCAGAATCTTGAGGCGCGCTGGCAGACCACGGAACATACCGGCGAGTGGCTAACCAGACAGCTTCAGGACCTTAAGGTCAAACTCGAAAAATCCGAGGAGGGGCTGCAGTCTTACGCGCGGTCCACGGGCCTAGTCTTCACGGACGAGAAAAACAACGTGGATGACGCCAAGTTGTCCGACCTGCAGAAGCAGCTCTCGGAGGCGACAGCGGACCGCGTGGCGAAACAGTCGAAATATGAGATGGCCAAGGCGACGCCGCCCGAAGCAGTGGCGGATGTGCTGGGTGATGCCAACAAGGACGCGAAAGGTCAGCTGGCCGAGCTCGAAGGACAGCTCGCGCGCCTGTTGGTGCAATTCACGCCCAACAATCCTGAAGTCAAGAAAGTCCAGGCTCAGATCAACGCGATCAAGGAATCGCAGGCATCGGCCCAGCGCTACGACGCGTCCAACATCATGATCCGTATCCGCAACGATTATGAGGGCGCTGCGCGGCGGGAAAGACTCTTGTCGTCTGCCTACGCCAGCCAGGCCCACCACGTTTCGGCGAAAGCGGACGAAGCCGCGCACTACAATCTTCTGAAGCGCGACGTCGATTCCAGCCGGCTGCTTTATGAAAGCATGCTGCAAAGACTCAAGGAAGCCAGCATCGCCTCAGCATTGCGCGCCAGCAACATTCGGGTGGTTGATCCAGCCGAACGGCCACAGATACCTTATAAACCCGACGTCCGCCGAAGCATCACGGTAGGGCTGCTCGCGGGCCTTTGCATTGGCGTGATAATTGTCGTGCTTCGGGAGCGTGCGGATCGGACTCTTCAGGACCCCGGCGATCCTGCGTATTACCTCAACCTGGCGGAGCTGGGGGTGGTTCCAGTGGGAGACGTGCCGGACTCCAGAACCGCGAAGCGTTTGCCGTCGCAGGCCGTCTTGCGAATCGAAAACGGCAAGGCCACAGCCGCGGAATTCTCCGACGAGCGCATGGAGCTGGTCTCCTGGAACCGCAAGACATCGCTACTGGCTGAGTCTTTCCGAACAACGCTGACTTCCATTCTATTCTCCGGACCGAACGGCGACCGGCCCCGCCTGCTGGTTTTCACCAGCGCCAGTCCGAAAGAAGGTAAAACTACCGTCGTCAGCAATATTGGAATCTCTTTGGCTGAGATCCATCACAATGTCTTGCTGATCGACGCCGATATGCGCAGACCCCGTTTGCACTCGGTGTTTGACATCAGCAACAAGAATGGTCTGAGCGACCTGCTGTTCGAAGATAAACCGCTGGATGCGGCCGCGCTCGAAGCCGCTTGTGTTCCCACCGCCATCCCGCGGCTTTACGTTCTCCCTTCCGGAGGCTCGCGCCACAATGCCTCAAGTCTGGTGCACTCTCCCCGTCTGGCGGAAATCATGAAACTGGCGCGGGAGAGATTCGACACAGTTATTGTCGATACGCCTCCCATGGTCAATATTTCAGATGCCCGCGTAGTGGCCCGTTTTGCGGACGCCGTAATCCTGGTGCTGCGTTCCGCCGCCACCACGCGTGACGCGGCCTTGCTGGCCAAACGCCGGTTCGCCGAGGATGGAATCCAAATTCTTGGCGTCATCTTGAACTATTGGAATCCGAAGACGCCCGGATACGGATACTATCGCTACTACTACGCCGGTTACTACAGCTACTATGGCCAGGAAAATGGGAATGGGAACGGCAACGGGGATGGCCACGAAAATGCTGACGGCGCTGAAGCCGTGGACGCCAACGAGAAACACTCCTGATGTGCGGCATCGCAGGTCTCGCTCGATCTGAGGGCCTGGCTCCAGATGACGTTGAGGTTGTCGAACGCATGACAGCCAGTCAATTTCATCGCGGGCCGGATGCCGGCGGCATTTATTGTGATACCCGAGTGGCGCTGGGACATCGGCGGTTGTCCATCATCGATCTATCAACGCTCGGCTCTCAGCCCATATCCAACGAAGACTGCTCGGTCCGGCTCACCTACAACGGCGAGATCTACAATCACCGGGAATTGCGATCGGAGCTGCTCGCGCGCGGACACCGGTTCCGATCGAACACGGACACGGAAACCATAGTGCATGGCTATGAAGAGTGGGGAATCGAAGGGATCTTGGAACGGCTGCGAGGGATGTTCGCGTTCGCGTTGTACGACTCGCGGCGTGGCCTGATTCTGGCGCGCGATCGCATGGGAATCAAGCCGCTTTATTACTTCGCGTCGAAGGGCGCGATCCTGTTCGCTTCCGAAGTCAAAGCGCTGCTGGCGAGTGGTTCAATCGCGAACGCCACGGACTCGGGAGCGCTGGCCGGCTTCCTGATGACGGGCTCCGTACCGTCGCCACTCACGATCGTGCAGAACGTTCGCTGCCTGCCCGCGGGGCACTACCTGGACTGGAAGGCCGGCGCCATCCAGCTTCGAAAATACTGGGATCTCCGGTTCGATCCGACGGATTCAAGCAGCGATCCAGCGGCCGGTCTGCGCGATGAACTCCAGGACACCGTTACGCGCCACCTGATCAGCGATGTTCCGCTCGGAGTCTTCTTGAGCGGCGGCGTGGATTCGGCGGCGTTGGTTGCGCTGGCCAGCCGCGCACAGTCATCGGAGCTCAGAACGCTGACCGTGGTGTTCCACGAAAAAGAGTTGAGCGAAGCCGGCGCCGCCCGCAAGATCGCGCAGCATTTCGGAACTCGCCACCAGGAGGTGCTGGTAACCGAGCGGGACTTCCACCGCGACCTTCCGAAACTGTTTGCAGCCATGGATCAGCCGACCAACGACGGCGTCAACACGTACTACGTTTCAAAAGCGGCGCGCGAGGCCGGGTTGAAGGTGGTGCTCTCGGGTTTGGGCGGCGACGAAGTTTTCTGGGGGTACCGGCACTATCGAACTCTGTCGCGCGCGCTGCCCTGGTTGCGCCGCTGTCCTGCGCCCGCACGAAAAATGCTCACGGGGAGCGCGAGCCTGGTTGGCCGGATACGCGGCAAAGAAGCCTGGTCGCGTTTGGGATATCTCAGCGCTAAGTCATCGAGCAAGGAAACATATCTTTCGATGCGCGGCTTTTTCGCTCCTGCGCAGGTGCAGCGGCTGCTGGGAATCGGCCGCAAGGAAATGGACATCGCGGCGGCGGATTCATTCGACCTGACTCCTTTGTCCGGCCTGAACGGCTTCAACTATGTCGAGATGAAGCGCTACATGCACGACCAACTGCTGCGCGATACGGACACCTTCAGCATGGCGCACTCCATCGAAGCAAGGGTGCCGTTCCTGGATCATCGAATTGTTGAGTATGCCGCGCGGGTTCGTCCGGCGCTGAAGTTCGCCAACGGCGTCAACAAGCCTCTGCTGGTGCACGCGGTAGACGATCCGCTGCTGCTGGAGGCCGGGGCGCGCCGCAAGCAAGGATTTTCTTTTCCCATGGATCGCTGGATGAAGCGATACGCCGGGGAACTGGAAGAAATGTCGCGCGACTCCGGCGCCGTGGATGCGAGCGCGGTTCGCCAACTCTGGAAAAGTTTCCGCGCCGGCCGCCTGCACTGGTCGCGCGCCTGGGCACTCACGGTGCTGGGTGCGAGGAATTGAACGAGCCGGCGATGTTGAGCGAGATTAACGATTTCATGCGGAACCATTGTGCGCCGTTGCATGCGGTTGCCAAAACGTTGGCTGCGCCATGGATGCGGACGGATGCGCCGGCCATATCCGTCGTTCGACGGCTACACGGTCAGACGCTGCGCCTGCATCCGCGTTTCATGACTTCCAATCTGGACGCCATCGAATCCGAAGTGATGCTCTGGATGCGGCAGAGTCTGCGACCGGGTTCCACTGCGCTCGACATCGGCGCGAATGTCGGATTGCACACCGTATATATGGCCAAGCTGGTGGGCGACACGGGGATGGTGGCGGCGTTTGAGCCATCGCCCGCGAATCTCCGGCTGCTGCGGTATCACGTGCAGGTCAACAACCTGGCGCAGGCGCAGGTCGTGCAAAAAGCGGTGACCAATCAAGACAGCGGCACTCTGCCGTTCTTTCTGCTGAACGGTGGAGATCATTCCAGCAATTCCCTGACATTCGGACGCGAAAACGTCCCCAATCTGGACCAGGCACTTCACCAGGCCCGGCGCGCAACCGAGGTGGAGGTGGTGAGCGTCGATCGATTCTGTGCGGACGCAAACGCAGCCCCGGACCTGATCAAAATCGACGTCGAAGGCGCGGAGTTCCAGGTGCTGCAGGGCGCCGTTCGAACGCTCGATTCGGCCCGGCCGAAGATAATTCTGGCGATTCATCCCTGGTGGCTGCCGCCAGGGCAAACCACCGGGGACATCGTTGCGTTCCTGGCGGACAGAGACTACGCGATCCTCGACTACGCCGGCAATCGGGTTACACGGCTTGAATACGCGGAGTATCTCTGCGAGCCGCTAAAAGGGAAATGAATATGCAGGCCACAGCAGAGCCGCAAGTCCTGATTCTGGAGCCATCGAAAGGCTTCTTTCGACTGAAGCTGGGCGATCTCTGGGAATATCGCGAGCTGCTCTACTTCCTGGTTTGGCGCGACGTCAAAGTCCGCTATAAACAAACCGTGCTCGGCGCAGCGTGGGCGGTGCTGCAGCCCGTGATGACGATGGTGGTGTTCAGCATTTTCTTCGGGCGATTCGCCAAGATGCCTTCGGACGGCATCCCGTACCCGGTGTTTGCGTTCGCGGCGCTGCTGCCGTGGCAGCTTTTCGCTTACGCGCTGAGCGAATCTTCCAACAGCCTGGTCTCCAACCAGAACCTGATCACCAAAGTCTATTTTCCGCGCCTGGTGATCCCGATTTCAGCGGTACTGGCCGGCCTGGTGGATTTCGCGATCGCGTTTGGAGTGCTCCTGATTCTCATGTGCTATTACGGCATCGTGCCGACGGCCGCCATCGCGCTGCTGCCGTTGTTTGTGCTGCTCGCGGTGGCGACGGCGCTGGCCGTGGGGCTGTGGCTCTCATCGCTGAACGTGAAATATCGCGACGTGCGCTACACCATTCCGTTTCTGACGCAGATCTGGATGTTCGCAACGCCGGTGGCGTATCCGAGCAGCCTGGTTCCCGAGCCGTGGCGCGCGTTTCTGGGGCTGAATCCGATGGCCGGCGTGGTGGAAGGATTCCGCTGGGCATTGTTGGGCAACGCGCAGAGTCCCGGCCCGCTGCTGGCTGTCTCCGTGGGTGCGGTTTTGGTTCTTCTGGTCGGCGGGTTGATTTATTTCCGCCGGACGGAGAGCACATTCGCGGACATAGTATGAGCGACATCGCCACTCGCTCGACAGAACATGTTCGCGAGCTGTAACCAGTCATGACCGCCACCATCGTAGCGAGGTCCGCGCCGCCGGCGTCGCAGTCGGCTGCCGGCGCGATTGCCGTTCACGCGGATCAACGGATCCCCAGCCTCGACGGCCTGCGGGCGGTTGCAAGCCTCATGGTTGTGGCCTATCACTTCGGCCCTCACATCGTGCGAACGCAGTCCCCGTTCCAGTTCCTCCATTCGTTGCCGCAGCTCATGTTTGCGGGAGTCGATCTGTTTTTCGTGCTATCGGGATTTCTCATCGCGGGCATCCTACTGGACGCGCGCGAGTCGCAGAACTACTTCAAGGTGTTTTACGTCCGTCGCGCCTTTAGAATATTTCCTCTGTACTACCTGGTTCTGCTCGCTTATGTCGTTACGGTTGCAGTTTTGGGCGCCCGAACCGCGCAATTGGGGCGACTTTTCGAAAATCCCATCTCGCCGTGGGCGTATGCATTCTACCTTCAGAACTTTGCCATGACTGCCGCTTCCGGGTTTGGCCCGGTCTGGCTGGCGGGCAGCTGGTCACTGGCGGTGGAAGAACAGTTCTACGCGACGCTGCCATTGGTGATCCGAAAGCTGAACACGCGCGTGCTGACGCGAGTGGTGGTTGCCACCTTTCTGGGTGCGCCCATTCTTCGCGCCGTCATCCAGAAATTTCAGTTTATCCACCCACTGGGCGGCCACCTTCTTTTGCCCACCTGCGTGGATTCGCTCGCGGCCGGGGTCCTGGTTGCCATGCTGGTGCGCCAACACTATTCCTGGCTATCCCGGAAGCAGCGCCAGATTAAATGGGCGGCGCTGGCTTGCCTCGCAGCTTGGATCGCTTATCAATACATCCCGAATCCTCAATCCATCCGGCTGGCATTCATTCTTGACACTGGAAACTCGATCGTCTTTGCGGGCGTTCTGCTGGTCATTCTCATGAACCCGGGAATGTGGTTGTCGCGCGCGCTCGCGATCCGCCCGATGCGCGAACTCGGCGGGATGGCATACAGCACGTACCTGTTTCACCCCATTCTGCTCTGCTTTGCATTTCGCGTGATGACGAGCCATGATCCGCAGCTCAACAGCTTTTCCGACTTCCCTGCTCTGACAGCGGCGTTACTGGCGACCTTGGCGCTTTCGTTTGTGTCCTGGCGGTTCTTCGAAAAACCAATTCTTGCGATCGGACATCGATTCACGTACCAGCGTCAGGCGGCCGCGTGGTCCGACCCGGTGGCGAGTGCGATAGGAACTCTGTGACGGCAGTCGCGACACAGACCATTCAGTTACCAACATCGGCTACGGTGGGAGCGGATAGCCGGCTCCTTGCCATCGGTGCCGTTTTCATCCTGGTATCCAGTTTCTTTATCAACGCCCTCGGCGCTCCAGCTAACACGTTTAATGACCATCGCCTGATGCCGCTTTTTATGATTATGGCTGGCCAACCGCTTTACCCTTCAGGCCAGGATGGGCCGATGTTAAGTACGATTTATCCGCCCCTGAGCGTGCTCTCTTATGCCCCCG
>Ga0206847_10169_pt1 | contig 21724 bp, 22 predicted proteins | sample Alteio_BWOrgCont_17_FD_152880 | JGI IMG/M metagenome (GOLD analysis project Ga0206847, IMG submission 152880) | Enriched cells from forest soil in Barre Woods Harvard Forest LTER site, Petersham, Massachusetts, United States -... | ecosystem: Environmental > Terrestrial > Soil > Temperate forest >... | reverse complement strand
GGACTGGAAAGTCGGCGGACCCAGCGGCGCCGCTCAGCGTCTGGGTCTGCCGCGCACCACTCTGATCTCTATGATGAGGAGGCTTGGGATACTTCCTCGCCGTTCCTCAGACCTAAGCGGACCAGACCCAGCTTCGCCGCCTGTTTCACCAGTTCAGCCAGCGATTGAGCACCCATCTTGCGCATGACTTGCCCCCGGTGAAGCTTTACGGTTCGCTCGCTGATTCCCAGCTCATGCGCGATTTGTTTGTTGAGGCGCCCCGAAACGACGAGTTGCATGACTTGCCGTTCACGCGGGGCCAGCAAATCGAGACGCTCGCGAAGTTCCCGTATGTCCATTCGGTCGGAACGCGCTTTGCGATCGTCTTCCAAGGCCCGCCGGATTGCGTCCATCAACTCGTCTTCTCTCACGGGCTTGGTTAGAAAATGAACGGCGCCCGCCTTCAGCGCGTGCACCGTCATGGGAATGTCGCCGTGGCCAGTAAGGAAAATGACAGGCAGAGATATACCGGCACTCTTCATCTCGCGCTGCAGATCCAGACCGTTCATTCCGGGCATCTCAACATCCAGGACCACGCAGCCCTCGCTCTCCAGCGGCTCAAGAGCGAGAAATTCCAACGCGGACCCGAACGTCCGTACTGGCAGGCCTAGTGATTCAATCAGTGCCGTCAGGCCTTCCCGGACCGAAACGTCGTCGTCAATCAGGAAAATCGTTTCGCTCGTGGAGCCCTCCCTGTGTCGCCCGGTCGTCACGCCGTCGCTATTTCGACACGGCTCGATGTCTCCGCATGCGCCGGAAGCGTGAACTCAAAGGTGGCGCCGTGTTCTGCATTGTTTGAGCTCAACAGGCGGCCGCCATGCGCTGTGATAATGCTCCGGCAAATCGAAAGGCCCAGGCCCATTCCCTCCGGCTTGGTGGTAAAGAATGCATCGAACAGGCGGTCCGTCTTGCGCGGATCCAGCCCGACGCCCGTATCCCGCACCGTGATGGCAACGGTGTGGAGGGTTTCCCTCGGTTCGGACCGGATGGAGAGAGCACGTGCGCGGCCCGTGATTGAGCTCATGGCTTCCACCGCATTGATAATCAAGTTCAAGAGCACCTGCTGCAACTGTACCCGATCTCCCAGTACGCTTGGTAAATCGACCGCCAGCAAGGTTTCGACCTCTACCTGATGCCTGGTCATTTCCCCGCTCGCCAGTGCGAGGGTCCGATGGATGAGATCGTTTAAGTCGACCGGCGTCTGGTGGGGCGCGGCCTTCTTCACCAGGGTACGGACGTCATGAACCACCTCAGCCGCCCGATTGCTGTCCCGAATAATCCGCTCCACCGTGGTCCGCGCTTTCTCGACATTGGGCGGACTACTCGCAAGCCAATGCAAGCATGCATTTCCATTGGTTACGATGCCGGTTAACGGCTGAGTCACTTCGTGCGCGATCGATGCTGTTAATTCCCCCATGGCTGTCACGCGAGTAACCCTGGCTAGTTCAGCCTGCGCGGTGCGCAGCGCATCCTCGGCCCGCAGCCGCTCGTTCATTTGCTTCCGGAGTTCCTGATTTGCCGCAGTCAATTCCCTGGTTCGCTCCACTACGCGACGTTCCAAATCGTTGTTGAGCCGCAAGATTTCCGCTTTGGCTTGTTTAAGTTCGGAAGTCTCCACAACCTCCCAGGCTTTATTGCGGCGCGCCAGAGCGAACTGATGGGTGCGTGTTACATCCAGAATCTCCGCGGCGGCGCTTCCTGGAAGCGGGTATGTACACAGCGCGAGCATCGGCGTGTCCACAATGGAGTCGTTAACTTCCTTCTCGTATTCACAGAACTCTTTCCAATCCCGCTTGTCGAGCCATGCAGTATCCGCGCTTAACCTTAAGCCGGCGTAGCCGCCGTTCAGGGCGCGCTCCATCTTTTGCTTCCACCCCTGGGTAACTCTTTCCAGGTCGAGATCGTCGCCCGTCATGTACCACTCGCGCCCCCGGACGATTTCGATGCTCCCGCTATCCAGATAGTGGTCGAAATGTGGCACCGCATCTCGAAGATAATATCGGACTTCGTCTTCGTCCAGCGGATCGCCTATCGCCCAGATGCACAGCTCCCCGTTCTCCAGGCCCGCGCGAAAATAGGGAAGACAAGCGTCGATGAGGTCTTCTTTTGTTTCATGGAAAAGGAAGAAATGGGTTCCCCAGGGCACTTCGCCCACAACACCAATTCCCGTCGGTCGCAGCTGTTCATTTTCCACAGTAACCTCCACGTGATGGTAAACTTGGTCCAAGTTCCTCTGCAATCCGTGTGCCGGAGCGGATGCTGAGTCAACGGGGATGGCATGCTAAACCGCGAAGACTGGCTGCCTCTGGCGCGCAAACTCGATTGGGAGTTTTCGTACAGCACCGAGCAAGATGTCTTTCCCGAAATAATCAGCGGATCTCCCTGGCTTCCACACGCGATTTGGAAGGATTGGGAAGAAGCCTTCAAGACCTCCTACCGCGAATATGTCCAGAATCAGCACGAAAAGGATATGGCAGTTTATGCCGTGCGCGACGCGGTTGGGCGGCTGGAAAACGTGCAAGCCCTGGCCACGCCATGGATTAACGGCCTGAAGATACACGCGGCGGCTCTTCCGCTTGCGGAATTCACTGGCACCATCGGCAACCTACGCGGCGCTCGTTTCGGGCGTGACAGCGCCTGGAGAGCGATGGCCTGCTTCGGCGCGCTGGATGAGTTTCGCCATACCCAGATCCCACTGCTCTTGATGCATGAGCTGGTGCGCTGGAACGCACAGTTTGACTGGGCGCATAAGTTCTATCACACCAACAACTGGTTTGCTATCGCAGCCAGGCACTTCTTCGACGAACTCACGCTCGGACAGAACGCGATTGAATTCCACATTGCCACCAACGTGATTCTGGAAACCGGCTTCACCAACCTTCAGTTTGTCGGTCTTGCATCGTTGGCGCATGAGGCGGGCGATCATCTATTCGAGAAAATGGTCACCAGCATCCAAACCGACGAAGCCCGTCACGCTCAGATCGGCCACCCGGTACTCGCGATGGTAATGAAGCACGATCCGGACTATGCGCAGTATTTGATCGACAAGTGGTTTTGGCGGAACTGGCACCTATTCTCGATCCTCACCGGCGTCAGCATGGATTACATGACAGCCAACGACCAGCGCTCTGGTTCATTCAAGGAGTTCATGGAAGAGTGGATCGTCGATCAGTTCTTTCGCACCCTGGATGAATTTGGCCTGAAGAAGCCGTGGTACTGGGACATCTTCCTCGAGGAACTCGAGATCTATCATCATATGATCTATGCCAGCGCCTATACTTATCGCTCCACGCTCTGGTTCGATTTTGTGATGCCGAGCCCTAGCGATCGGAAATGGCTGCGTCAGAAATATCCCAAGCATTGGGACGATATGGATGCGGTGTGGGAACGGATCGGTGAGCGATGGAAGGCAGCGGGTCCCGGCGCGGACAAGGAGAGCGCAACGCTGGGAACTGCCATGCCGACTTTTTGCGATCTGTGCCAGTTGCCATTGAGCGCAGGGACTCCACGCAACAATACGGCCAATGCGCTAGCGTACGATGGCCGGGATTACATTTTCTGCTCTCAACCGTGCCGCTGGATCTTCCTCGGAGAGCCTCAAAGATACGCAAGCCATAAGGGCTTGGTGAAGCGCGTACTATCCGGTGAAGCCCCTGCCGATTTCAACACGCTGCTAACCAGCTATTTCTCATTGACACCGGACACGTGGGGCAAAGACGTGTACGCAGGCGCTTACCACTGGCTGCAACGGGAGGGCGCTCCGGCGCCATAAAAGGAGGCCCCGATGGCATTGCCTCTCTACGGATTTATGGAGGGCGACACAATAGGCCTGTTGATTGTGGCAGATGAGCAGGAATCCGTTCGGTCACTTGCAGCCAAGCTGCGGGATGCCGCCAGTCTGCGGGTGGATGGCAGTTCGCACCTGGAAGTGGTCTATCGAGGGCTCGTGCTTGATCCCGACAGCACACTCGCTCAAGCCGATTTTAAGCCCCTCCAGCGATTCGATTTAAGAATGAACCATGGCCTTTCGGAAAGTCGCTGTTCTCGATGAACTCTGGGATGGCGAGATGGTCGCTCTAGAAATTGAGGGGCGAGTTGTGCTGCTCGTCAATCTAAGTGGCAATATTCACGCCTATGCGGATTCCTGTCCTCATCTGGGAACAAAACTAAGTCTGGGTTGTTTGCAGCGGAACTTGCTAACCTGCTCTACGCATGGATGGGAGTTCGACGTCGGCACTGGCCAAGGGATCAATCCTAAAACGGCATGCCTCGAGTCTTTTCCGGTGAAAGTGGAAAATGGGGACATTCTTATCGATGTCTAAAGAGGCTACCAACACTTATGATCACGTGGGTCCCGTACTGCAGGCGGGCGCGCTCACGAATGCCATCGTGGCGGCGATACGGGATTTGAATCCCGAAGTGGTCGTGGTGGACCGCGGCGCGTACCTTCGAGTACTCGCACCGCGAATCTGCACGGTCACTCGTGCGGGCATTGAAAAGCACCTAGGGCGGCCGGTGCGTTTTCCCGGCGAGTTGGAGACAGTCATGTCGGCCTTCAAAGGCGCCATCCAACTCACCGAAGAGCAAGCCGTCTGGCAAATCAAGTCTGCTTCTCATACTGCGTGACGGCCGGCATGACAGCCGGAAGGAGTAACAGGATGGCCCAGCAGAAGACCTTTTGGCACTTGCTGCCACAGCGGCGCATGCCGACCGAATATGAGATCGTAACGTCCAAGCTCTTGTTGAACACAGGGGAAGGCTTTACCGGCAGGCGTTTTGAGCTGGATGTTCCATTGACGAAGTGGTACGAGCAATATCAGCAAAGCTCTCCCTTGACCTGCAGTTCCTGGGAGAAGTTCCGTGACCCGCGAGAAACCACGTACACGAAGTACACCGAACTCCAAATGGAAAAGGAGATCTTTGTCGACTGCATCCTTGAGGAGATAGAAGTTAGCGGTTACGACCGTGGGTTGCCGGCTCGGTGGATGGACACGCTGGCAATGGTGGTCGCGCCCTTCCGCTATCCTGGCCACGCGCTTATGATGCTGGCCGCATATGTAGCGCAAATGGCGCCCGGCGGCCGCATTGTAGTGGCTGCAACTTTCCAGGCAGGCGATGAAGCTCGGCGCGTGGAACGCCTGGCCTACCGCGTCCGGCAGATCCAAATGGCTCTCCCTGGCTTCGCGGCCGACAGCAAATCGCTTTGGGAACAGGATCCGCGCTGGCAACCGTTGCGCCGGTTCATCGAACGCCTGCTGGTCACCTACGATTGGGGCGAGGCTTTCGTCGGCCTGAATCTGGTTCTCAAGCCGATCATCGACGAATTTTTGCTGAGACACATCAGCGACCTGGCGCTAGGACATGACGATCACCTGCTTGGGCAGATCTTCTACTCACTCAACGAAGACTGCCAATGGCATCGCCGCTGGAGCCAGGCCCTGATCCAAACTGCGATCGACGATACTCCGGCCAACCGCCAGCTCGTCCAACGCTGGATCGACAAATGGTACCCTGACGCGCTACACGCAATCGACCCATTCTCTTCGCTTTTGGAGGGAAGACCAAGGGGCCCCGGCATACCTCCGCTTCACGACTTGACCTCGGCGATTGCGGCCTTCAGCGGGGACTATTTGCGAAGCATGGGCCTCAAACCGGTCTCGTCGAACGAAACCAACTGACGCGCCGGGACACATAAGCGGTGCCGCCGGGATACCGGGGCCGCGGCTGCAGAAAAAAGAGCGATCGGTCTACGAATGTACTGCACATAACGTTCTGCCAAAGCCACTACACGCAACCGCCCATCGCCGGCCTTGTAAAACCCCACGGCCGGACGGTGGCTAATCTCATCTGTCGCTCCATCGACATCGATGTCTGTCCGAAAACTTGATTTTGAACCGGACCATGATGCCGATGTATTGCCCTAAACGCGTCGATGCTAGCCGGTGATGTGCGAATTCTTTTGGAATGACATGTGCAGGTCCGTCCACGACAATGGGAGCCACTCAAAGAGTGGCTATCTCAGCTTCACGACCGGTCGAACCGTTCCTCGCGCTATGCATTGGCTCCTGAGTCCGACGAACATTTTCGCTCCCGCGTCCACGCCGGCGCAGTCCATCTTCGATCTGTCCCGGTTCGTGCTGATAGTCACCGGAGCCATATTCGTTGTGGTTTTCACGCTGCTTGCGTACGCGGTGGTGAAATTCAGGAACACACACGCGAGCGATGGGCGCGAACCCGCGCAAATCTATGGAAGCACGCAGGTGGAACTCGCGTGGACGGTGATTCCGGTTCTGATAGTCGTGGTCCTGTTTCTTACGGCAGCGCGCGTGATTGCCGCCATACAGAACGCCGCCCGCCCCAGCAACGCTCTCGAAGTCACGGTGGTCGGACACCAATTCTGGTGGGAGTATCGATATCCGTCGCTGAAAATAGTAACCGCAAACGAACTCCACATCCCGGTAAGCGACCCGGCGCACCCGACGCCAACTTACCTGACACTCCTTTCCGCCGATACCGATCACAGCTTTTGGGTTCCGCGTTTGGGCGGCAAGACGGACCTGATACCGAACCATCCGAACAGGATGTGGATGGATCCGCAAGAACCCGGCCTTTACTTAGGCCAATGCGCGCAGTACTGCGGAACCCAGCATGCGAAGATGCTGCTGCGCGTATATGCCGACACGCCAGAAGATTTCGATCGCTGGGTTCAAGAGCAAAGCCGGCCCGCGCGCGTCAGCCCCGCCATATCCGAAGGACAGCGGATTTTCGAGAGGACCGCCTGCATCAACTGCCACACCATTGCCGGCACACCGGCGAACGGCACTTTCGGTCCCGACCTTACACATCTAATGAGCCGGCAAACAATCGCCTCGGGCTCCACGAAGAACACGCTCGCGAACCTCGTTGCCTGGATCTACAATCCTGAGGTCATCAAACCCGGCAGCAAGATGCCGTCGATGGGCTTGAGCACCCTGCAAGCGGCGCAGATAGCGGAATACTTGGCAACGCTTCGCTAAGAAAACGATGTCGACCCAATCGATCGCCTGGCCCAAATCCGAAGTAGGATCGCGTCCCCTTGCGGAGAGGCTTCACGAGTGGGTGACGACCGTCGATCACAAACGGCTGGGCATCCTGTACATCCTCTACGCACTGTTGCTGCTCCTGGTCGGCGGAGCTGAAGCGGCCATCCTTCGGATCCAACTCATTCGTCCGCTATACAATTTCGTGTCGCCACAAGTGTTCAACAGGATGTTCACCATGCATGGGACCACGATGATTTTCTTCGTGGCGATGCCGGTCCTGTTTGGATTCGCGAATTATTTAATTCCTCTGATGATCGGCGCGCGCGATATGGCGTTTCCGCGCTTGAACGCCTTCAGCTTCTGGATGACGGCCTTCGGGGGAATGTTGCTCTATTTCAGCTTTGTCGGCGGCGACGGTCTCTATGGAGCTGGAAACGCTCCGGACGTGGGATGGTTCGCTTATGCTCCCCTGACCGCGCAGACATTTTCGCGGGGACACAGCACGGACTTCTGGATTCTGTCGCTATTGGTTTCCGGCTTCGGCAGCATAGGGACCGCCATCAACATCATTGCCACGGTCCTCTGCATGCGCTGCCCAGGCATGACTCTCGGGAAGATGCCGCTTTTGGCCTGGCTAAACCTGGTAATGGCCGCCCTGGTTATTCTTGCAGTAAGCCCACTCACCGCCGCGCAAGTGATGTTGCTGGTGGACCGCTACCTGGGCGGGCACTTCTTCGATACCCAAGCGGGCGGGTCAGCGGTGATGTGGATGCACTTCTTCTGGATCTTCGGCCATCCCGAAGTCTATGTGCTCGTCATCCCCGCTTTCGCGTTCGCTTCTGAAATCATTCCCGTTTTCTCGCGCAAAGCCATCTTCGGCTACCCGATCATGGTGGCGGCGACCGTCTGCATCGGATTTATCAGCATGAGCGTTTGGGCCCACCACATGTTCACGGTCGGCATGAGTTCGGCCGCAAACACTTTCTTCGTGCTATCGACCATGGCCATTGCCGTTCCCACCGGAATCAAAATCTTCAATTGGCTCGCCACCATGTGGGGAGGGCAGATTGACTTCAAGACCCCGATGCTGTTCTGCGTTGCATTTCTGTTTCAGTTCTTGATCGCGGGCCTGACCGGAATCATGTTGGGCGCGGCGCCGTTCAATTGGCAGCTTGGAAATTCCTATTTCGTCATCGCGCATTTTCACTATGTAATCGTGGGCGGCATCCTGTTCACGCTGTTCGGCGCCTTCTACTATTGGTTCCCTAAGATGTCCGGGAGAATGTACAACGAGACACTAGGAAAACTGCACTTCTGGCTTTTCGTCGTCGGTTTTCATCTGACCTTCGATTTCATGCATATTCCGGGCATTCTCGGGATGCCTCGCCGGATCTACACCTATGAGCCGGGCCGTGGCTGGGACATCTGGAATCTTATTGTGACCATCGGTGTGTTCTTTCAAGCGGCGGGCGTGTTGGTGTTCATTGTCAACCTGCTTTGGTCGCGCCGGCGGGGCAAGATTGCCGGCCGCGATCCCTGGGATGCATGGACTCTAGAGTGGTCCCTTCCTTCGCCGCCGCCGGCGTACAACTTCGCAACTATTCCCGAGGTCAGGAGCCGCCGACCATTGTGGGACCTCAAGCATCCGGAAGATCCCGACTGGCAGTACGAATAAGCGAGGTCTCATGAGCGCATTGCCCCTAACCGTGCCCGAAGCCAATAGCCAGTGGAATCTCCCCGCGCGCGGACCCGTGGCCATGTACTGCCTGATTGCCGCCGAGGCCGCGATTTTCACGATCTTTGTTGTTGCCTACATTTTCTACATCGGGAAAAGCCTCACCGGGCCTCAACCGCGGAATGTCCTCCGTGTTCCAATCTTCTTCACCGTCTGTCTGCTTTCAAGTAGTCTCACGATTCACTTTGCAGTGAAGCTTCTCAGGAGCGGAAGGCTGCGTTCCTTTGCCCTGTGGTGGCTTCTGACCATCGCGTTAGGCGCGGCCTTCCTGGCGGGCACGGCTAGCGAGTGGCGCCACCTGATCTACGACGAAGGCTTGACCATCCAAACCAACTTGTTCGGAACTACCTATTACTCGCTGGTCGGCTTACATGCTTTTCACGTGACGGTTGGCCTGCTGGCCCTCGGGACGGTGGCAATCTTCGCGCTCCTGGGATATGTGAAACAGGAGCACGCCGGCCGCGCCGAGGTTTTGTCGATGTACTGGCACTTCGTGGATGTGGTTTGGATTGTGGTTTTCATCGTCGTGTACATTGTCGGCCGCTGAGAAAGGAAGAGCATGACCGCGGAATCTTTGGATCAAGCCAGCGAAGACCCGAAGAAGACCATCGAAGCCCCGGCGTCAACATCGTGGCCGATTGCCCTTGCATTCGGAATCACGCTGTTGTTTGCAGGACTGGTTACGAGCCAGGCCGTGAGCCTGCTTGGCGCGGTGATAGCCATCTCGGGTGCAGTCGGTTGGTTCCGCGACGTTCTGCCGCACGAGCGCCATGAGCCCGTGCCGGTGCTGGCCGAGGTGGCGGGCGTGACGACCACCAGGCGCGAGGTAGGCCAAATGAAGATCGCGGCAGAGGCGCGTCGCGCGTGGCTGCCGCTGGAGACTTATCCAATTTCGGCGGGGGTCAAGGGCGGTCTGGCTGGAAGCGTGGCCATGGCGGCCCTGGCGATGCTCTATGGCATTGTGAGCGGGAACGGCATCTGGTATCCGATCAATCTCTTGGCTGCCGGCTTTTTTCCTGCCGCCGCAACCAGTTCTACGGCTGAGATCGCAGCGTTTCATTTGCGCGTGTTTCTGATCGCCGTTCCCATTCACCTGATCACGTCGACGCTGGTCGGATTGCTCTATGGCGCGATGTTGCCGATGCTTCCGCGGCGGCCGGTTCTGCTGGGAGGCTTCATTGCGCCCATCCTGTGGTCCGGATTAATTTACAGCATTCTCGGAATTGTAAATCCGGTGCTCAACCAGCGTATCGATTGGCTATGGTTTGTGGCTTCCCAGGTGGGATTTGGGATTGTCGCGGGCATCGTGGTTTCCTGGCAGGGACGGATACGCACACTCCAGCCCATGCCGCTCGCGTTTCGGGTGGGCTTGGAGGCTTCCGGGTTGAGGGACGAGAACCGTGGAGGCGACGAACGACGATGAAGCGCTGGAAAACTCTTTTAGTGGTCGCGTTGCTAGCCACCGCGGCTTGTGGAACGCGCGGGGGCGCCCCCGGACGTCCGCCGGCGGACTCGCAGGTCATCCCTCCCTCCCGGATATTGGACTTCAATTTTCTCTATGCGAGAAATTGCGCCGGATGCCACGGCGTGAACGGCCAGGGCGGTGCCGCGATCGGACTTGCAGACGCCGTTTATCTCGCGATCGCCGACGATACCACTATTCGTCGTGTAGCCTCCAAAGGAGTTCCAGGTACGGCCATGCCCGCGTTTTCGCAGCACTCCGGCGGAATGTTGACCGACGATCAAATCAATGTCATCGTCACAGGAATTCGATCCCGCTGGGCTAAGCCGGATGCACTGCGCGGCGCCGATCCTCCGCCATACCGGGCGCCGAGCCCCGGGGATCCGCAGCGTGGAGCGAGCGTGTTTAGCACTTATTGTTCGTCCTGTCACGGCGCAGGTGGCCGCGGCGGCCGGGCCAGTTCCATTGTCGATGGATCTTATCTGGGGCTCGTGAGCGACCAAAACCTTCGGACCACCGTCATTGTGGGACGGCCCGAGCTGGGTGCGCCCGATTGGCGCGGTGACGTGCCAGGCAAACCGATGTCTTCCGCCGAGGTCTCCGATGTTGTGGCCTGGCTTAGCGCGCAACGGCCACAGTTCCCAGGCCAGCCGTATTCAACCGCGTTGCAATTACCAGGAGGAGTTCGATGAGTTTGCCGGATGGACTTTCCAGACGCCGGGTCCTGATGAAGCTCGGCTTCCTTTTTAACGGGGCCGTCGGCCTGGTGCTGGCTGTGCCGATAGTGCGTTACCTTCTTTCTCCCGTGATTCGCGAGCGGAAGCCGGGCTATGAATCGTGGCTCTCGCTGGGGGCGCTCGACCAGTTTCCGGAAGGCGAAACGCGCCTGGCGAGCTATCGAAACCCAGTGGCGAACGCATCGGATGGAGAAACCGCGAACATCCCCTGCTGGGTGCGTCGCGTGGCGGACGAGAAGTTCCAGGTGTTCGCGATCAATTGCGCCCACCTCGGATGCCCGGTCCGCTGGTTTCCTCAATCCGGCCTGTTCATGTGCCCCTGCCATGGTGGCGTCTACTATTCCGACGGTTCGCGCGCCTCCGGCCCGCCTGAACGTGGGCTGTTCGAATATCAATACAAGGTGGAGCAGGGCAAACTGCTGATCCAGGCGGGCGACATGCCAACCACCGGCGCGCCTATGGCGAATCTTATAAATATCCCGGTCAGGAAGCCGCCGTGCGCTGGATGAAGAGGGTGGGGGACTGGTTCGACCAGCGACTGCAGCTGGCCGCATCCGTGCGCGAGACGATGGAACATCCGGTACCGCGCCGAACTGCAAGCTGGGCTTACGTCTTTGGCAGCGCCGCGCTCACTGTGTTCCTGCTCCAGATTGTAACCGGCATACTACTCGCTCTCCTTTATGTACCTTCCGCGGGAGAAGCATGGAACAGCCTGCAAATTCTGAATCACCAGGTCACACTCGGCTGGTTCATTCGCGCCTTGCATGGCTGGGGCTCGAATTTCATGGTCGCCATCGTCCTAATTCACATGGTGCAGGTGTTTCTGTTCGGAGCTTACAAGTTTCCGCGAGAGCTGACCTGGCTCATTGGCATTCTTCTGCTGCTCTTGACACTGGGAATGGCGTTTACGGGCCAGGTACTCCGATTCGATCAGGACGCTTATTGGGGACTGGGCATCGGGGCGTCGATTTCAAGCCGCGTGCCTGTTCTGGGGCCATGGATTGTGAAGCTGTTGTTGGGCGGCCCGATCATTGCAGGCGCCACGCTTTCGCGGTTCTTCGCACTGCACGTATTTGTGATCCCCGGGTCCCTGATTCTGTTCGTTGGCCTGCATCTGCTCCTGGTTTTGAAACTCGGAATCAACGAATGGCCCATGCCGGGACGCATCGTTCGACGCGCGACCTACGTAGAGGAATATCACGAGTTGACGCACAGAGATGGCGTTCCATTTGTCCCGGGCGCGATCGTGAAGGACATGTTCTTCTCCGGGTTCATCCTGCTTTGCATCGTCGCGTGCGCGCTGTATTTCGGCCCGTTCGGACCGAGCGGGCAGCCGGATCCCACGATTATCCAAACGGTCCCGCGGCCGGACTATTTTTTCCTGTGGCTCTATGCTGTGCTGTCTCTGCTTCCGCCGTCGATGGAAACCCCGGCGTTGCTCATTGGACCCGTGATCGCGCTGGGCGTACTGGTGGCGCTGCCATTTTTCTCAGGAGAAGGCGAAAAGAGCTGGAAGCGGCGTCCTATCGCGGTTCTTACCATCTTGCTGGTTGCGGTCGCACTCGGCACTTTCACGCATTTGGCCGGCGATGCGCCCTGGAGTCCCGTAATGGACGCGTGGAGCGGTGAAACGATTCCGGCGCAATATCTGAAAGGACGTACGGCCGTGGAACGGCAAGGCGCGCTCGTTTTCCAGGCGAAGCAGTGCCACAATTGCCACGCGCTCGGCGGCGTGGGAGGCAAGCGCGGGCCGGACCTGGATCGGGTCGCGGTCGAACTCACGCCGGATCAGCTCATCCGGCAGGTCATTCAGGGCGGGGGCAACATGCCGGCCTACGGGAACAATTTGAATCCCGCGGAAACCACGGCCGTGGTGGCGTTCCTCGAGACACTTCACCCAGCCGGGTTAGCGCCGGCCAAAGACGCTTCCCGCCCATAGTTGACCATGGCGTCCGAATTTCATGGCGTTTCGCATTCGTGGTTCCTGCCCGTCGCCATCACCGTGGCTCTGATGTTGACGGCGCTGGTTTACTTGCGGGGCTGGTATCAGCTTCGAAATGTTGTCCCAAACTTGCTGTCACCGTGGCGACTCCTGACTTTTGAAAGCGGACTATTTTCGCTGTGGGCCGCGGTAGGCTCCCCTCTCGCAGCTCTGGACCATCAACTCCTCACTGCCCACATGGTCCAGCACCTTCTCCTTATGACCGTCGCCGCTCCATTGCTATTGCTGGGCGCACCCGTGCTCGTCCTGCAGCACGGTCTTCCGCGGCGATTCGCGTTCGGTGCCATCTCTCCGCTGTTGCGATCACGGCCGGTGGCCGGATTGGAACGCGTTCGTAGCCACCCCGTGTTCTGCTGGCTTGCGGGCACGGGCGCCGTGATCGGATGGCATGTTCCCGCGCTCTTTGCGCTTGGTATGGAATCGGAAGGATGGCACGTCGTCGAACATGCATGTTTCTTTGTTGCCGGCCTGCTCTTTTGGTGGCCCGTAATTCGGCCCTGGCCGAGTCTCGCATGGTGGCAAGGATGGGGCATACCTTTATACCTTTTCCTGGCCACCTTGCCGTGCGACGCGCTATCCGCCTTTCTTACGTTTTACGGCGAAGTTGTCTACCCACACTACCTGTCCATAAATCGACCGTTTGACATTTCCGCTCTCGGGGATCAGGCGTGTGCAGGCGCGCTGATGTGGATTTGGGTCACTTTTGCCTATTTAGCTCCGGCAGCCGCCGTCACCATCCAGATGCTCTCGCCGCAGCGGCGCGCCCTGAACCCGGGGGGTCGCTTGAGCATCGCAACAGTCGCGCAGCAACCTTGTGCAGTGCGATCCGATGCGCGCGCAACCGACTATTGGGCCCTGACGAAACCGGAAATTAATTTCCTGATTGCAATTGCGACGTTTACTGGTTTTTACCTGGGCTTGGCACCACAAGCGCATGGCTTCCCACGCATGCTTTTGATTCACACTCTACTGGGCACGCTGCTGGTGTCAAGCGGGGCGAGCGCGTTAAATCAATATATCGAGCGTGGCTTCGATGCCCAGATGCGCAGGACCCGAAGGCGCCCACTCGCGGATGGCAGACTGGAGCCATCCTCAGTGCTTTGGTTCGGGATTCTTCTGTCCTTCGCCGGAGGCATTTATCTGGCTGTAATGGTTAATGCTCTAGCAAGCCTGCTGGCAGTCTTCACGCTGGTCTGCTACGTCGCACTATATACGCCACTCAAACGAAAGACGCCTTTATGTACGCTGATCGGCGCGCTTCCCGGCGCGATGCCCCCGCTGATCGGATGGGCCGCGGCGTCGGGAACGCTGAGCTTTGGAGCCTGGGTGTTGTATGCCATGCTGTTCCTTTGGCAGTTCCCGCACTTTATGGCGATTGCCTGGATGTATCGCGAAGACTACGCACGCGCCGGATACTTAGTCCTCCCGCAAGGAGAACAGAGCGGAAACTTCATGTCATGTCAGGCGTTCATGGCATCGTTGAGCCTTGTCCCCGTCAGCTTGATTCCAGCGTGGATTGGTCACGGGGGTCTGGCTTATTTTGCCGCCGCCTGCCTGCTCAGCTCTGGCTTCGTCTTCTACAGCGTGCGTTTGGTCTTTCGAAGAACCAATGCGGCGGCGCGCCGACTGCTGCTGGCCTCAATTATTTATCTACCGCTGATGCTCCTTCTGATGGTGTTGACCAAGGTCTAGATGGAAGAAGGAATCGACTGAGAGATCCGGGCACGCGAGAGGTAGTCCGCCGGTCGACAGATAGTTGTGTCGCCTTGGCGCGTATCGGATAGCCGCGTGCCATCGTTTAGCCGCGCTAGAGATGGCGGGCATGCTCCATGCCGGGTTTAAAACCACCGGCGCATTGCGCTCAAGTATTCCAAAGAAGGTCGCCGCGGCCTGTCGCGATGCATTCTTATGGCAGCCGCGCCGCAGCCAGATTCAGGATGAAGCTCATGTGTTTAGCAGTTTCCAACGCCTCCAGGTGGGTTTCAGCCATGTTCTTACCGGCAAAACGCCTGTATTGATTCATCTGTCCGGAGGCTGCCACTTGTACAAACTCCACAGATTTTGGCGACGCTGGAATCCGCGCTCCAAACCAATGAGGATCGTCGCGCTGCGCCCACGTAACGAGCGCCAATACCGATCCTGGCGTATAAGCCGATCCTTGGGAACCATTGTCATGTGCATTGACACTCTGCATCGCTACATCGTTACCGTAAAGGGTCGACTGGGTGTACGAGTTTGGATCGACGTACATAGTGATGGCACGCCAGTCGAGCGGCTGATAGGGCAAGCTCGCCGGAAGAGCAGCAGCCTGATTGTTTACCATTTCTTCCCCCGGCACTGGGGCCGTTGTCATGGGAAGCGTGTAAACATAATCGTTGCCACGCACGGGCAAGTGACAACCTGTACACTCATTCACAAACCCGGCATCGCTCCCGTAGGGCTTCAGATCGGCACCACGCCAGCGGCCCCAGCCCCAACCCTCCGTGCTTTTGTAGCGCCGGGCATCCTTCAGCATCAACTCCACTTGTACAAAGTTTCCAGGATAGATAAGGCCGTCGGAACCGGATTCCTGCTGCCACGCGATCTTGGCGAAGCGCGTTCCATCGGGCCAGGGAGAAATGTGGCCGGAACGTGCGGCCTTTACAGCAATATCATTTCCCAGAATAAACCGGAACGTATTGTTATCGCCTCGGTCCGTGAAGCTGAGCGGCTTCCAATTCGGAAAGTCCGGATCGAATGGGAGGCCGTTGAACTCCGGCTGCACTGTGTTCAGCGACAGAGCAGCGTGGCTGCTTCCGGCTACCGACGCGGCGGGTTTTGCGTTGGCGGCCGGCTGCATGACCATAGGCACACTCGATCTTGTTTTCCAGGGGGCGAGGTATGACTTGAGCAGGAGTATTTGTTCAGGCGTTACCTTCGCTTCAGGGTGCAACGCCAGAAACTTCGCCAACGGCATGGCCCCAAGCTGGATCATATTGACGGATTCGTAGAGCGCCGCCTTCTGAGCCGCCGGTGGCTTCGATCCCAACGTTGAGAAATTCAGATGGTCACGTCCTTCAAGAATGTCGTGCCGCACCAGCCAATAACCGGGCACAATCTGATCGAACCACGCCAAACGGCGCTCGTCCGAATGGCAGCTGTAACAACTCTGGTCAAGAATGTGTCTGACCTGCGATGGTGCGTCGACCGGTGCTGTCGCAGGTTTAACAGGTATATCGGGACGCACCAGTTGCAGAAGAGCAAAGGCTAACACTCCCCCAACCGCCAGCTTGCCGTACACATTCATGCTCGCACCTCCTCACCAGCAGGGCACTCTCGTTGTCGTCGATATGGCACTCGCGAATTCGGTGGTGCCGCTCAGATTTTCTCCGCACGGGGCCGCGCAAGGCTGAAGAACCAAAGGGCGGCTTGAAGAGCAACGCGCTTTGTCTGGACGAACTATCACTATTCGTCGGCGACGTGCCAGGTCGCGTCCTTGTGAAACGTGGTCATTGCGGCTGCGACCGCCGAGGTGTTTGCTCCGAGATCCTTCTCATAGACAACATCGTTTGGCGTGACGACAAACGTCATGACGCCGGAGGATCGATACTCCGCGGGGTACGCGATCAAAGCGACTCGACTTGTCTTCTGGCCGCTGGTCGCCGGCATGGAAAATATCCGGAAATAGTAGCCATGCAATAGTACGGGGTCGGCCGCGTTCTCTCCACGAGCGGCTTTCGCCGCCAAGCTGGCGGGAGAGACCTCCGCGGAATATGTGGTATTCGGCTCTGACTTATAGCGACTTTCGGCGGCGACGAACTCATGGCAGTTGGCAATCGCCGTGAATTCGTTGTCACCGATTCGGCGGAACGTGACCTCTTTCGCGCCGAGATCCGGATCAAAGCGCCACCCGCCATTTGTCGCGATCAGAGGGACAGGGAACGGCCAGTTTTCAGCGCCGATATACAGGGTCACCGATCCATCCGGATCGTGACCAAGCCGGTGCATCTCCTGATATTTCCGCAGGAATAACTGGCGATCGGTTTTGTCCTGGTCCGCATCTTTCGAGGACGTGAGTTCCGTAGGTCCTCCCAGGATTTTGGCGATGGCTGCTTCGTTGTCGCTTTGTACCGCCTGGAACAGAGTTTGACTCGCCTCGGCAGTCGACTGGAATGTCGGCTGTGCGGGCTGTTGGGCGAAGCCCGGGTGCGCGCCACTCATGGCCCATGCCGCCAGGATCGCGAAGGTAACTGTTCCGGATGCGGCGCGCTCTGAAAGGTTGTGAATCCGCTGGTAAATCATGTTTGTCAATTCTCGTTTCATGTTCGATCACCTCTTACGGTCTATCTGCGGCCGCCTCCGCCATGGAAGCCGCCCCCGCCGTGGAAGCCGCCACCACCTCCATGGAAGCCGCCAAAGCTGGACTGTCCCCGGAACGAATTCTCTCTAGTAAAGCCGCCATGATTGAATCCGCTGAAGGCGCCGGAATGCATCCCACCTCCCGCGTTGCCGTGAAACCCTTCCCGGCCGCTGAAGCCGTGGCCGTCAAAACTGCCGCCATGGTTGAAGTTCCCGCGTGACGAATTGAAGCTGTTGCGATTGACTATAGTCCGGCTATGCGAGACGAACGTGTTGTGGTTGAATTCCACTCGGCCGCCGTGGTGCCAATCATAGCCCCAACTACGCCAACCCCAGCCGAACCCGGCAAAGAGTCCGATTCCGAAGCCTAGCCCGAACGCGATTCCCGGACCATCCAGGAAAAGGCCCGGGTACGGATACCAACCGGGAAAGACGGCCAGCGGTTCGCCGTATACCAGCCACGGATCGTATTGAGGGACGTAAACAACGTCAGGAGCGGAAGGTTCAATGACGATCGTCTGTCCCTTGGTGTTTACTTTCTCCTGAGGCGTGCTTTGCAGGTTCCCAGCCTGCTTGGCCCGCTCCCGCATGGTTTGGATGGCCTGGCTCAGCTCCTGCTGCTGGTTGAGATGCGCATCGCCCAGTTCCGAGGTCCACGCCAGATTCTGGTTCATATTCGCGAGTACCGCCGGGAATTGTGTCAGAGCTTTGATACTGGGATCCCAAGCTTGTTTGTCTACTTCTTGCGCCAGTTGGTCACCCTGGAGATCCTTGTGCTGATGCATCCACTTCTCGGACTCGACGATTTGGTCCGGATATGTGGCCGCCGCCAGGATCTGCGCTATCAGCCCGTCAGGGTACAGCGCGATGGGCGCTACCAGCTCCTGAAGTTGTTGCGAACTCTGTTGCGCGGCCTGAGGAGCCGGCTGCGAGGTGTAGGCGTCAGCCTGATAGGCGAACGCGTCTTGCACACCCGCCGGCACTAAGCACCACGAAAGCAATAGTGCCATTGTTTGTTGAAGTAATTTCATACTGAGTTTCTCCGTTCATAAACTCTGCGCCGCGATCGTAGTCGGCCATTATCTGCCGTGCGCAGAACGTGCTGGTCTCAGTGCCGCGTCCATCGAACGTCCGCGTGCTCAGAAGCAATCCGGCAGCCAACTAATCTGGTATCCGCGAAACCATTGGCTACGCGCTATTTTGCGCGCTCAAGAAGCGTTAATGGCGATCTCTGTCGAAGCCGTTTAGTGTCTCGGTCGAGACGCCGGGCAGCCATCGGTGTCTTGGATACGCCACGGTCGCAGCCGTGACATCTATTTACCAACTTTACGGCGTGCCTCAAAGTGAAAATAGCCGGCACGGGATTACTCGGAGACGCGAGTTCCGTGCCGGCCGGGAAGAATTCAACCGCCAATCGATCGCCGTTTAGTAGTTGTGGAGCGCCAGCCATCCGGTCCTTCCCGAGCCGGGGTTGTGCGGCTGATTCCTTCGCGCTTCGTCGCCTACTTCCTCTCATCCGGAGGAAAATGATCGAACATCTTCTGCACACCCTTGTCAAGGTTCTTAATATTCTTGTCGGACTTGTCTGAAAGAGTGTCACTGGACGATCCACGCCAGAGCAGCCCCTTACTGTGCGCGTCGAACAGATCAACGACCAGGGTTCCGACTTTATAGTTTTCAACCGTCGTCGTTGCATCTCCGAATCCGCCGAACCCGCGCCAGCGCCAGCCACCTCCAAAGCCGTCATAGAAGGTGTTCAGAGTGCGCTGATTCTGAGTCGTCTCCAGGGCGACGATCGCCATGTCGCCGCCCGATTCGACCTGCGTCAAGCCTTTCGCTGCGAGAGCCGTGTTCACTGCTCCTTTGATTCGGTCCACCCACAGCGGGTCTTGTGTTTGGACTTTTTCCCAAGAGTACGTTTTGTACTGACTAAAATTGGCGTTGCGATCGTAATCGGTTTTCACCTGCTGGGCGAATGATGCGCTCGCAAACAACATCGCGATTCCAAATGACGCGAGTACCGTCCGTTTTACATTCATAAGATTCTCCAATGCACTGCCACTTTCGTTGAACAACGCTGGGACCCGTGCAATCGAGCCGCCAACGTCGGAACGGTGGATTCATGCCGTCGTTCCAACTCCGCACCGGATGCTGTTTGGTTCCCACCAACACCATGTTGGCCCCTATATCGACACTTCTGTCTGGATGGCGTCTGTAACGAGTTCTCAGTGCCGGGCCGGCAGGAGTGATTCCCCAGCGACAGCATTGTCGGCATAGCGGCTCGGCTGATCGCTTCCGTCGCGCGAATTGCTTGATTCACAAAAGGGTCGACGATGGCCTGCCTATTGCACGCTTCCGTTTCGTGAAAAGGACACGACAAAAAATGAACAGAACAAGTGCGAGAGTGATTCTCTCCGCTGGCCTGGTCTTCTTGGGCGGGTTAGCCCCGCCCGTTATGGCCGACGACTGGAATCAGAAGACCATCGTCACATTCAGCGGTCCAGTTGAGATTCCCGGGCGTGTGCTCTCTCCCGGAACTTACCTATTCAAGCTGGCCGATTCCTCATCCAACCGAAACATCGTGCAGGTATTCAGTAAGGATGAGCAACACTTGTACGGCACATTCCTGTCGGTCCCGGACCAGCGCTTGCGCCCTTCCGGTAAGCCGATTATTACTTTCGACGAGCGCGCCGCAGGATCGCCGGAGGCTGTGAGAGCGTGGTTCTATCCAGGCGACGACATGGGCCATCAATTCGTGTATCCGAAGAATAAGGCGGTCGCGTTGGCTAAGGCCAACAACACTCCGGTTGCGTCCATGCCGGCTGAGCTCGCTGCGAACACCACGAAACCCGCGGCGACGTTGAACGAGCCCCACGTTGTGGCCATGAGGCAGGCCCCTTTGAAAGCGCAAACGCCTACCGAAGAGGAAGTGGAACTTTCGGAAGTCTTTGTCGCGCAAGTGCCCGCAACGGATCAGGCCCAGCCGCCCGCGGAATTGCCCACGACGGCCAGCCCGCTGCCGTTGATCGGCCTGGTTGGCCTGCTGTCGCTCGGAACGGCACTCAGTATGAAACTCGCCCTCGCTGGAAAGGAGTTCTAAATGTCAACTACTCAAGATAAAGTTACGGCGCGCCGCCGGGAAGCCCTCGCGACACCCGATGGACTCGGCTCTGAAGCTGTTAAGAACATCTCGGGCGCGCTGAATGCGTTGCTCGCCGACGTATTTGCTCTATACCTGAAGACCAAGAACTTTCATTGGCACGTGAGCGGTCCGCATTTTCGCGACTACCACCTGTTGCTGGACGAACAAGGGAGCCAGATCTTTGCGATGACCGACGATATCGCCGAGCGCGTGCACAAGATTGGCGGCACAACCATCCGGTCGATTGGGCACGTTGCCCGCTTGCAGCGGCTCACCGACAACGATGCGGATTATGTGGACGCGCACGGGATGCTCGCCGAATTGCGCGAAGACAACCAGATGTTGCTTGCAAGCATGCGCGAGGTTCATGAGCTATGCGACGAAGAAAACGATGTAGCCACCGCAAGCGTGCTGGAGAACTGGATCGACGAAACGGAACGGCGCATCTGGTTTCTCTTCGAGGCGACGCGGACGAGCTAGATGCCGGAGGTGCAAATTCGCGAGCCCGAATAGGCTGAACAAATGTTGCCGCCTGGAGGTGTCGCGCATCGTAAGATTTCGGGCGGAGTGTGGATGCAGCGGCAAAGCCTGCGGACGTCCAGGCATCCGTGGCTGCGATCCGGTACCTGGCGCGAAAAGCGGCCGGAGCGGAGTCGAGTCATGAAGACGGTATGCACGAGGACAGCCGCCACGCGATCGCGAGGAAGAGTCCATGAAACTTCGGATACAAGGTAACGCACTGCGCCTGCGCGTCACCCGCAAGGAAATCGCCGAGCTTCGAGACCGGAGCTCGGTGGAATCGTCGATGGAGTTTGGGCCTGGACGCACTCTCACTTATCTGCTGGAAGGGTCACTCCAGGCGCAGACGGTCACCGCCGATTTTGACGGCGGCACCATTCGCGTAAAAGTTCCCATGCGAATGATGACGGCCTGGATTGAAAGCGATCAGGTGAGCATCCAATCCCCGTCGCCGGCCGGAGCGGAACTGCTCATCGAAAAGGATTTTCAGTGCCTGCACAAGTCTGACAAACAGGATCCGGATGCCTACCCGCATCCGTTGTTGCAGCCGTCTTAGATCCACGCTTTTTCGCCGAGCGCAAAATTCACCGTCGCTGCCTCGATACGCCATCGCAAACCAGTGGATTCCAAACGCAGTGAATGCCCCCCTGTCATGTAGAGGGGAGGTGCGCTTCCGAACACGCCGAACCACGTCAAACCGACCATCAAGATGAGACCGGGAGCAATTG
>Ga0206847_10168_pt1 | contig 21840 bp, 16 predicted proteins | sample Alteio_BWOrgCont_17_FD_152880 | JGI IMG/M metagenome (GOLD analysis project Ga0206847, IMG submission 152880) | Enriched cells from forest soil in Barre Woods Harvard Forest LTER site, Petersham, Massachusetts, United States -... | ecosystem: Environmental > Terrestrial > Soil > Temperate forest >... | reverse complement strand
AGGAAGCCATTTATGGGACTGGTTCCAGGGTAAAGCCGCTTTCCCGGCTGCGATTTCCTGAATTTCAAGCCGCTCGTCTGGCTTCAAATAACCCTTGCGGCGAAACCAGTCTTCCATGGCTGGCCGCAGGCGATCGAGCGGGATGCGGTGGCCGGCTTCGAGAAGCCCATCGGCGATTGGAAGCGTGTCGTCAAAGACGGAATCGTTGGTGAAGTTGCGCATGGCGAAGTTATCGATCTGGCGGATGGGGCAGGGATGCGAAACGCCGCTGGCGTCGATGCGCTGGATGGAGATGCGACGCGCGAACATGATTCAACTTTAACGGATGGGCCGGCAAACAGGCTGGCTGGCGTCAGGGCTTCTTCTCTGGAACAGCCTTGGCATCCTTGCCTTGCTGCGTATCAACATGGAAGCGCTTGAAGTCGTAATCGCGCTCGGTAAAGTGCTCCCGAATACCCTTCAACAGCATGATGCGCGCCTGCACGTTGGCCTCCGCGCCGGTGGGAAGCCAGAGCTCGCCATTCACTTGCGCCTGGTCAAAACGAAAGCTGGAGCCTTTTTGAATATTGGCGACCAGGCCGCCGGCGACATGAAAGTTGTCGTCGAAGCTGACTTCCATGTGCGCCACCTCGCGGTCAGCCTCGTCGATCCAGAGTGTGCCTTGCAGCTTTTTTGAAGCGTCCTCGGCGAGGCCGTGGGTCTTGGCATCCTTGCGGCCCACAAAGTCAAAAACAATGGCCGAGCGCCCGTGGTAGTCCTCGCGTCGAGGATTGCGTACGTCCATGATTTCAAGCACGCGGCTGATGCTGATCTGCGGACCTTCAAGCGGCTGGCCGGGCGGAGTCTTCTCTGCTTTCTCGACGAGCTTGGTTACACGCTCGGTTTCCTTCTGCTCATCGTGGCTGTCGAGCGGCTTGCCGTCCTTTTTGACGATGCGCTCGATGACGTGGCTGTTCACGAAGAAGTCCTCGTTTTCAGTCGACTTGGTCTGGGTTACATGGCCGTTGGAGTCGAGATCCTGCGTGGTCTGGAGCGAAGTGTAGGTGTAGTTCTCGCGCACTTTGTCGAGCGCCTTCTGATGCTCCTGTACTTCCTTCATAAGCTGATGAATCTCGGGCAGCGGCGCTGGTGAATTGGCCGCAGGCTGGGCTTGCGCGAGCAGTGGCGACAGAAGTCCAGCGAGGCAGAAAATGCGAAGAGCGCACATCAGGGCATGTCCTGAGAGGGATCGCTTCCGGCGCAGAGCCTCACACTCGACTCGCGCCGGTTTGAACCGGCTGTCTGGGAAAAGTTGTGTCATTTTGACCAGCTTGAACAGAGCCGCGCCATACAGTATCGTCTGAGACCATGGTAACGGAGGCGCGCAGGGTACATCCCGAGCCGAGGCGGCGATCAATATTGCCTGCCCGGATTCAAGCGTGTGAACCGGTGCCGACCAAAGCCTATAAGGAGAAATACTGAATGCTCAAGCTCGTGATTCATTGGCTGCTGAGTGCAGTTGTTTTGCTGATTGTTTCCCATTTTGTGCCCGGCTTCCATGTGCTTGGCCTGGAGCCTGCGTTGGTGGCGGCGCTGGTCATTGGCCTGCTGAACGCAACGCTGGGACTGCTGCTGAAGATCGTCACTTTCCCCATCACCATCATCACGCTGGGCCTGTTTCTGCTGGTGATCAATGCGGCAATGATTCTGCTGGCGTCGCACCTGGTTACAGGCTTCCGCGTAACTGGGTGGATTCCTGCATTGGTTGGCGCGGTGGCGCTGGCGCTGCTGGGCATCGCAATTCATGCGGGTACGAAGAAGGTCTAGGGAACGCGGCGTACGCTACTGCACGGTTGAGGCAGCAGGCAAAGCTTTGGCCTTGTTGACCGCTGCGGATTTGGCGTCCAGTGGTCCGGCTTTAACGGGCTTCTTTGGATCTTTGGCAGGAAGTTTGGGCTGCGACTGATTGACTACCGGATGATCCACAACCGGGCCGACCAGCGTTGGCGGCCTGCGCACGGCTCCGCCTTCAGAGAAGCCGCCGGGCGCGCCGACATGCGGCATCACGCTTTCTGCCGCGGGCTGTCCTGGTTGAACGCGGGAATAAATTCCCCACCCGCCGCCGGCAACCACAAAGACAATAGCAGCCGCTGCCGCACCCCGCAGCCATCCACCAGCCGGCGTAAATGAGGCCGGCCAGGCCAGAACGCGAGCGCGTCTCGGGGCTGCGCGGAGACTATGGTGGACGCGGCCCTCAAGCCCCTCGGGCGCGGGAAGGCTGGCGATCAAACGAAGCGTTTTTTCTGCTTCGCCGACGCCGGAATCTTTCGAAAATCCATGCTGATCTGGGTAACTCATCGTTAACTCCTGCCCTTGCTGAACAACCGGCAACTAAGTACTGAAGCGTGCTTCAAAATCACTGCGAGCTCCTGGCTGTAATTCCGCAGGGGTTAAAACCCCTCGCATTTCGAGCCCTTTGCGGCCCGACTGAAGTCGTGCCCTTGTTACAAAGCTGGCTCATGAACCCCGCGCAACTGAAGTCGTGCCCTTGTTACAAAGCTGGCTCATGAACCCCGCGCAACTGAAGTCGTGCCCTTGTTACAAAGCTTGCCAATGAACCCCGCGCAACTGAAGTCGTGCCCTGTTACAAAGCTTGCCAATGAACCCCGCGCGACTGAAGTTGTGCCCTGTTACAAAGCTGGCTTATGAACCCGCACAATTACCAACTGAATACTGAAAACTGACAACTGAACACTTATCACTGACAACTGAGGACTGACTAACAAATACTGACAACTGACCACTGACCACTGACAACTGAAAACTGATCACTGACAACTGATCGCTGACAACTGAAAACTGACAACTGAAAACTGACAACTGACTACTGACTACTGTTTCTCGCTACTTTCGTTCATGATGGAGCAGCCCGGCCATCAAATTTCTGGCCCTGAAAAGCCTTGACCGGACGCCGGATTCTGTTATGCCGAGCACGGTGGCAATCTCCACGCTGTTGAGCTCCTCGAAGGCGGAAAGCATCAGCACCTGGCGCTCTTTTGCTGGCAGCTTCTCCACGCAGGCCAGCACGTGGGCATGATGTTGCGCGGCGGCGGCGCGGGCTTCTGCGCTTAGCCCTCCTGAAGGCAGAACGCGGGCCAGCTCGGCTACGTCGTCTGTCTCCGGCCTGGTTTTGGCGCGGCGCTTGCGGTCGAGCACGATGTTCCACACAATGCGGATAAGCCATACGCGCTGATCGCGAACCTCGGCCAGCGTGTCGCGATGGCGCAGCACGCGCATGAACGCCTCCTGCACGGCGTCTTCGGCGTCGGAGGGGTTTCGCAGGACGGAGAAAGCTACGCGATAGAGGGTTCCAGCGTACTGGCTCACCAGTGCCGCGAGAATCTCCTCATCCGCGTAAGTACTGGCCTGATCCGCCACAGCGCTTTCTGGAATCTCCATCCAACCTGAGAATACTGCCTGGCTGGCGCTCATACCGAACCAGACGCAGCGACGGGTGAAAATGCTCGCAACGCCGATAGACGAGCGAATGGTTGGGAGGCCATGGATTGAGGCCGGGAAATCGGACAGGATTCGGGCACTGCGAGGGCCATCCCTCAGGGGCTAAAGCCCATCAGTTTTGCTGGCGTTTTCGGCGCGACTGAAGTCATGCCCTGACACAATGCCTTTGAGATTCGCGAATGATTGAGTTTTTCCGCAGCCTGTAAAGTCATGCCCGGACACAAGGCACTTTACGGCTTGCCGGCCAGCTTTTGTGTGGCGATGGAGCCGGCGGCGCCATCCTTGTCGGCATCCTTGACCTTGGCCCAGAGGGCTCGCGCCTGGTCCTGCTTGCCGGAAGCTGCGTAGAGATCGGCCAGATCAAGCTGTGCCACGCTGGCTGAAACCGTCTCTGACGGCTTGGCGACCAACTGGTTGTAGAGGTCAATGGCTTGCGGGTCGCGAGCGGTCTGATGATAGATTCCGGCGAGTGCCAGCTTGGCCAGGTTTGCTAGTTCGTGGTCCCAGGAACCGGTAGCGGTTTTCAGCTCGGTCTCGGCTGAAGCTGTCTGGCCGAGTTCCTGATAGGTGATGCCGGCAAAATAGTGTGCCTTCGCGCCTTCGGGCAGCATGCCATACTGCTGTGCAACTGCGACAAACTGCTTGTTGGCGGCCTTGGATCGGTCGGCGGCGGTTGCGTAAACACCGCTTTCCGGTGGAGCGCCCGGCGCGGCCAGCGGTGCGTCGTACACGTCGAGAGCCGCGCCCAGAGCGCCGTCGGCAGCGGCAGTACGCATGTTCCAGAAAACGAGTGCGCCAACACCTAGCGCAAGCACCACCCCCGCGGCAATGGCCCAGCGCAAAACGCCGGAGCGGTGTCCACTAACCCAGCTGACGCTGCTGGCAGTGGCCTGGGCAAATTTGTCGTTCTTCAGGGCATGGCGGGTTTGAGTATCCACGGGGTCTCTTCTTGTCCTTCGTTGATTGACTTGCAGGCGGGTCTGTACGGTTTAAGGCACTTCCACTGCAACCTTACTAGTCTATCAGCGCGCTAACAGCAGCGTCCACCGGCTTAGGACGATTAGACCGGTGCGAATCCCTATTTCTTCGTGTCGATTGCCGTCGAGCGCAAGGCGCGAATGCGATCGATGGCGCTGGTCAGGACAGGCTTTTCCCTTGATTCGGCCGCTCCCAGCATCCCTTTGTCGATCAGCGATTCAATGAAATCAACGACTGGGAGGCCGCGAGCCCCAGCTTCACGGACAATGGCATCGGACACAGTAACGGAAATCTGCATGGTTGGAAATTCCCCTGACCGGTTCATCGGCAAACGGGTGAGCAGTAATAGTTGGCTGTGCGAGAACAGTCCAAAATTGCGCAGCTTGCTGTTCAAGGCCGCGAGCGATAGGCTAGTTGCATGTACGAAGACTTCCACGTAACCGACCGCTGGAGCGGCGAAGACCTGCACTGCCGCTGGAAAGGCACCATGGTGGCCATCGCCACGCGCCACGCTGACGCCGTCGATGTCCGCTTCGACGTGAACGGCCGGCCGATGTGGATTGCCTTACCTTCAACCGCATGGGTGGAGCAGAAGCAGCGCAGCGGCAAGGTCATTACCGACCAGCTAGCTGTCCAGATCGCCGGACGGTATTTGAAACAGATTGTGGAAGAAGGCTACGACTCCCGCCGCGAAATCTACACCATGACCGTGCCGGAAGTGCTTGAGCATCTCGATGTGGTTGTTGATGAAGCCACGAAGCTGGGCGCAATGCCCACGCTGCCGGTAATCGCTTAAAGGCAGGGGTTAGGGGTCAGGGATTAGGGGTTAGGGAACGGCATGTGCATGGAACTCATCGTCTCGCAAGCCAGTTCTCAGCGAGACTTGGGTTCTGAACGGAAGAGTTGAATCCAGCTTTTCCCTAACCCCTAATCCCTGACCCCTAACCCCTGTTTTACTCGTGCCTCAGCGCTTCCATCGGCTGCACTCCGGCGGCGCGGCGGGCTGGAATCCAACTGGCGGCTAGCGCCACGGCTAGCAGGATCAAAACGCCTCCGGACATCGTTATGGGATCGTATGGTTGGATGCCGTACAGCATGGTCTTGACCAGGCGCGTAAGCAGCAGCGCCGCTCCCACGCCTGCAACAATTCCCGAGCCGGCCAGCCATGTGCTTTCGCGCAGAATCATGCCGCGTACCTGCCCGGGCTGCGCGCCAAGCGCCATACGAATGCCTATTTCGTTTCTACGATTGGCCACTGAATACGCCATGATGCCGTAGATGCCTACGCAGGCCAGCGCCAGCGCGAGCACGCCGAAGCCTGAAGTCAGCGCGGCGAATGTGCACTCCATCTGCATGTTGGCCGCAATCTGTTCCTGCTGCGTACGAATGTCGACAATTGGCAAGTCGCGATCGGCCTTCTTTACGACCTGGCGGAGTGCGGGGACAAGTTGCGCGGGCTCAAGCTGGGTGCGAATCGCGTAGGTCAAACCGCCCAACTCAGGCTGCTGCGCGTACGGCAGGAAGAACTGTCCCGGAGGATCGTCACGCAGATTCATGTAATGGCTGTCTCCGCAGATGCCGACAATTTGCACCCATTCATCCTTGGTGTCGTCGATTCTGAATCGCTTCCCGATTGGATTCGTATTTGGAAATCTCTGCTTTGCCAGCGCCTGGTTCACGATCCCCACCTTCTGCGAGGTTGCCGTATCCTGCGGACCAAAACTTCGCCCGGCAACAATGGGAATGCCCATGGTCTGAAAGAAGGTGTCGCCGACGAGGTTCACGTCTTCGGCCAGCCCTTGAGCCGCAGCGGGGCTCTCACCCTCGAGGAGGAATTCCGAATTGTCCATGTTGTCCGCGATGTAGGGCGTCGAGCTCGGGGCCACACCTTGAACCCCCGGCAATGCCGCAAAGGCCTTCTCCAATAGTTGATGCAATTGCACGTCTTTGCCGGGACCGTAGCGGCGCGCAGGCGGATCGATCGAGAAAAGAATCAGGTGATCGGTTCGAAACCCGACATCGACGGAATTGAGAGCGAACAGAGTGCGCAGAAACAGGCCCGCGCCGACAACAAGCAGCGTGGAAAGCGCAATTTGAAAGGCGACCAGCGCTTTACCGCTCAGCCCTTTGCGCCGCCGCGTGGTGGTCTGTGCACCCTCCTTCAAGCTGCTGCTCACTTCCGCACGCGCCGCCAGCCATGCCGGAGCCAAACCAAACACCAGCCCGGTCAGCATAGTGACGCCGGCTACAAAAGCCACCACGCCCCAGTCAACGGAAACGTTAAGGTCGTTGCGTTCCCACGGGTTGGACATCAGCCTGGGAATTGCATTGCGGCCCAGGTAGCCGAGCAGCAGCCCGGCTGCTCCGCCGATCCCCGCCAGCAGCAGGCTCTCCGTGAGCATTTGGCGCAGAACGCGGCTTCGGCCGGCGCCAAGAGCAAGGCGTACACTCATCTCCCGCTGCCTCTGTGCGCCGCGCGCAAGCAGCAGGTTTGCGATGTTGGCGCACGCCAGCAGTAGCACAAATCCTGTGAGCGTCATCAGCACATACACCGGTTTCTTGAACATCCGCCCGGCAAAATTGAGACCGCGGCTCCCATCCGCAAGCTCAAGATGCGGAATCGATTCGTCAGCCTTGACAGTCATGGTTCCATGGATGGCCGCCGCCAGTTCCACATCGAGCGCAGCTTGTGCCTGCTCACTCGGTACTCCCGGCTTGATTCGCCCCGCCACGTTGACCCACCAAAGTCCGGTGTTTTCAAGCATCGATCCGTTCTTGCCCCTCGGATCGATCAGCGGCTGCATACTTATCGGAGCGAAAATATCGGGCGACGACTGTACGTTCTTCGCACCTGTAAAGCCGCGCGGATTGACGCCAACGATGGTCAGCAGCGACCGATTCACCGTGATCGTTTGCCCCAGCACTGACGGCGAACGTCCAAATTCGCGTTCCCAAACGCCATCGCTGATGACCGCAACCGAGCCCGCGCCCGGCTTGGCGTCGTCCGCAGGCAAGATGGCTCGCCCCAACTGCGGCCGTGTCCCCAGTCCTGCATAAAAGTTACCGGAAATCATCGCAACATCCACGCGCTGCGCGTTGCCGTTGATGGTTGCGTTCATGCTGTCCTCTTTGAACGCAAAGAGATCCTGCATGACGCGGTTGTTAGCGCGCAGTTGCTGATAAATCGGATAGGTAAAGACCGAACTGGTTGACCCGCCACCCGGCACCGGATTGAAGTCTCCGGAAACATTGTGTACAGCGCTGTGTGCGACTGCATTCCATCGCAACAGCCGCAGTTCGTCCGCGTGGGGCACATTCAGCCGGTCGTAAAGCAGGCTCTTGGCGACTGAGAAGATTGTAGTGTTCGCCCCAATAGCCAGCGCCAGTGAAATGCCTGCGATGGCGGTAAATCCCGGACTCTTGCGCAATATGCGAATACCGTAACGCAGGTCAGCTCCAAACTCGTCCCACCAGCGCAGGCCGAGCGATGCACGCATGCCTTCTTTATGAACCGTCGCTGTGCCCAGGGCAATCCGCGCACGCCGCTTGGCCTCAAGCGGTGAGTGTCCAGCGCGAATGAGATCGGCGGTCAGTTGCTCGAGGTGGTGCGCGAGCTCAGTTTCCATCTCTGCTTCGAGACGGTTGCGATGAAAGATGGCGCGCATCCACGAGCGCGGTTGCGAAAAAATACGTGCGAAGAATGAACGAATTTTCATAACACCTCGGTTGTCAGTGGTCAGTGGTCAGTTACCAGTGGTCAGTTATCAGTGTTCAGTTGTCAGTTCTCTGTAACTATTCGTGCCGCAGCGCTTTCATCGGCTGAAGGCTCGCTGCTCTCCGCGCGGGAATCCAGCTCGCTGCCAACGCAACGGCCAGCAATACTAAAAAGCCCGCAAAGAGAGTCAGCGGATCATAGGATTGAATGCCGAAAAGCATCGCCTTGATCAGCCGCGTCAACAGCAGCGCCGCGGACACTCCGACTACGCCGCCCACAATCGCCAGCCTGGTGCTCTCGCGCAAAATCATTCTGCGCACATGACGCGGTTGCGCTCCGAGCGCGAGGCGAATTCCAATCTCACTTGTACGGCTCGCCACTGAATACGCCATGATGCCGTAAATTCCCACCGAAGCCAGCGCAAGCGCCAGCAAGCCAAAGCCGCTTGTGAGTTGCGCAAACGTTCGCTCATTGGACATGGTTGAATCGACTTGCTCCTTCATGGTGCGCACGTCAATCAGCGGCAGATCGCGATCGAGCGATGCGACCGCGGCACGCGCCCCGCTCAACACGCTGCCCGGTTCCGCCACAGTGTGGAGTTCGATCACCATGCGGCCCCCTGCTTGCTTTTGCGCATTGTCCAGATAGAACGTCGGCGGCGTGTCGCTGCGCAAATCGTCATAGCGCGTGTCCGGGCAAATGCCCACAATCTCGACCGGGCCTTCAACATCTTCGGGATCGCTTTCAAAGCTCCGGCCGATCGGATCCTGGTTAGGGAAGAATTGCCGTGCCATTGCGCGATTGATGATCGCCACCTTTGGGGAAGTCATCACGTCGGAGGCGTTGAAGTCGCGCCCACGCCAAATTGGAATGCCCATTGTGTTGAAGAAGTCCTTGCCAACGGTGTTTGTCTGCACACGAACCGCTTCTTTGTCCTTAGGCGTTCCCAACACATGAAATACTGTGCCTGATTCCCCATCGCCGATAATTGCTATGTTGCTCATCGACGCCGATCGAACTCCTGGTAACGCGGAGAGCTTCTCTTCCAATTGCCTATAAAACGCATCGGCTTTCGCATCGGAATAACGTGCGCGCGGAGGGTTCAGTTGAAACAACAAAATGTGGTCGGCGCGAAACCCGAGCGGCGTGCGGCTCAGATTTATCAGCGTCCGCACGAACAATCCCGCGCCAATCAGCAGAATCGTTGAGAGCGCAATCTGAACCACCACCAGCCCTTTTCCCAGCCGCATTCTGTGACGGCCCATGGATGCGGTGCCCGCGCCTTTGATCGCGGGGCTCGCATCCGTATGCATCGCCTGCCACGCCGGCACAACGCCAAACAAAATTCCCGTCGCAACTGAAACGAGGGCGGTAAATGACACAACCCTCCAGTCGAAGTCCACCTGCATTCCCGAGGGGTTCGGCGAATTGTCAAGCAAGTGCGGAATCAGATTTCGTCCCAAAAATCCGAGCAACAATCCCAGCGCGCCGCCCAGGCCGGACAGAAGCAGGCTCTCCGTGAGCACCTGCCGCAGAATGCGCCCGCGTCCCGCGCCCAACGCCAACCGCGTGCTCATCTCCCGCTGCCGCTTTGCCGCGCGCGCCAGCAACAGGTTCGCCAGGTTCACGCACGCCAGCAGCAACACCATTCCAGCAAGCCCAAGCAGAACGTACGACGGCTCCTCGTATTGTCCTTGCAAATAATCAAGCCCGCGATCGCCCGGCTGCATTTCGAGATGCAGCAGATCGAGCGAAGGCGTGGCCGGCAATGTAGCCATGGCCGTTTGCCGCAGCACAACATCCAGAGCCGCCTGCGCACGGGCCTCAGGCACGTCAGGCCGCAGCCGCACCAGAATCTGAACCCACCACGATTGGGGATTGTTGAGCAGCGAGGCCGTGCTTAACTGTGCGCGGGGAACCACCAGAGGCTGCATTGTAATGGGCACAAACACCTGCGTCATTGCGCCAATCTGAAGCCCGTTGAAGTGCGCCGGCCCTACGCCCACAATCGTTACTGGCACGCCGTTTAGCGAAATTGTTTTGCCCAGCACGGACTGCGCCCGCCCGAACCGCTGTTCCCAATAGCTCTCGCTTATAACCGCAACCGGACCTTGCCCTGGCCCAGCGTCCTCAGCCTGCGTAAAGCTTCGGCCAAGGATCGGTTTGATTCCCAAGCCATCGAATATGTTCCCGCTCACCATTTCGCCGGTCACCAAGTCCGGCTCACCATCGACCGTCGCCGTCATCTCGATATCTTTGAAGGCAATTGTGTCCGCGACCACGTCCGTCCTCTGCCTCAGATCCTCCAGCACGCGATAAGAGAATGAATTGCTCAGCAGGCCGCCATTCGGTGTCTGAAAAACATCGCCCCATACTGGGGGAACAGGCCGCTCGTGACCGCTTACCCACGTCAGCAGGCGCAGTTCATGCGGCTTGTTCACCGGCAGCGTATCCAGCATCACCATCTTTGCAACCGAAAAGATCGCGGTGTTCGCTCCAATACCCAGTGCCAATGAGATCACTGCAACCGCAGTGAACCCAGGGCTCTTGCACAGGATGCGGAAGCCGTAGCGCAGGTCGGCCCAGAGCTCATCCCAACAGCGCAAACCGAGCGAGGCACGCATCCCTTCCTTGTGAACGGTGACCGTGCCGAGCGCAATGCGAGCACGCCGTGCTGCCTCATCCGGCGCATGACCGCGGCGAATCATGTCCGCCGTCAGCGCATCCAGATGGGACGCAAGCTCAGCTTCCATCTCCGATTCCAGCCTGTTGCGCTGAACGATGGCTCGCATCCACGAGCGTGGCTGAGATACAACTCGATAAAAGAATGAAAGCAGTCTCATGGCCAAATGGTCCCTCAGTCCCTAGTCCCTAGTCCCTTGTCCCTGCTTTATTCATGCCTCAACGCATCCATCGGCTGCACACGAGCGGCCCTCCGCGCAGGAATCCAACTAGCTGCAAGCGCCACCAGCAGCAAGATCAGAACTCCTCCAGCTAATGTCGGTGGGTCGTACGGCTGAATGCCGTACAGCATCGACTTCACCAGCCGCGTAAGAATCAATGCCGCTGCGACTCCGGCCACGATACCCGCGCCTGCAAGCCAGGTGCTTTCGCGCAAAATCATTCCGCGCACTTGTCCAGGCTGTGCACCCAGCGCCATGCGAATGCCAATCTCGTTTCTGCGATTGGCCACTGAATACGCCATGATGCCATATATGCCGACGCAGGCCAGCGCCAGCGCCAACAAGCCGAAGCCCGAAGTCAGCGTGACGAAAATGCGCTCCTGCTGCAGGTCGGCTTCAATCTGCTGGTCTTGAGTGCGCACATTCACGAGTGGCAGATCGGGATCGATTTGCTGCACCACTTTTCGAAGCACGGGCAGAATCGCTTCCGGCTCCATGCTCGTGCGGAGTTCATAGACCATTCCGCCGACTTCAGCTTGCTGAATGTAAGGGAGGAAGAACTGCGGAGGCGGTTCGTCACGAAGGTTCATGTAGCGTGTATCCGCGCAGACACCGACAATCCGAATCAAATCCGTTGCCAGCTTGCCGCCGTGACCATCCATATCATGGGAACTCGTTGTAAAGCTCTTCCCAATCGGATCCTGGCCTGGGAACCGGCTTCGCGCGAGGCTCTGGTTGATAATACCCACCGGCGGAGAACTCGCTGTATCCTGATTGCCAAACGCCCGTCCGGCGACAATCGAAATTCCCAGCGTGTCAAAGAAGTGAACGCCGACCGCGTTGTATTCTTCTTCCTGATGCTTGCTCTTGTCGTAGGTCTCGCCCGCCGGCAGAAAATCAGTTGCAGACAAATCGTCCGACAGATAGGACTCCATTGCCGGCGAGACGGACTCAACGCCCGGCACTGCCGCGAAGGCCCGCTCCAACTGCTGATGCAAGGCGAGATCCTTGCCGGCCGGGTAACGACTCTGCGGCAATGCGACCTGCATAAGCAACAGGTTGTGGGTGCGGAATCCTGGGTCGACCGAATTCAGGCGGGCCAGCGTGCGGATGAAGAGTCCAGCCCCAATCACCAGCAAAGTTGAGAGCGCAACCTGCATGCCGACCAGCGCTTTGCCTCCCATGCCCTTGCGCCTCCGCGTCGTTGTTTGCGCGCCTTCTTTCAATCCATGCAAGACCTCGGCACGCGCTGCTCCCACGGCAGGGGCGATTCCAAACAGAAGTCCAGTGAGCAGGGTGATGCCCGCTGTAAACGCAAAGACGGGCCAATCGAAGTGAACGCTGAGTTTCGCATGTTGCCACGCGCCTTCGGTCAACTGTGGAATTGCGACTCGCCCAAAGTAGCCCAACACGATCCCGCCTGCACCGCCCAGCGCGGCGAGTAAGAGGCTCTCTACAAGCAGTTGGCGCAGAATTCTTGCGCGACCCGCGCCCAGGGCTAAACGCACGCTCATCTCCCGCAGCCGCTGTGTGCCGCGCGCAAGCATCAGGTTGGCAATGTTGACGCAGGCGAGCAGAAGCACAAAGCCTACCAGCGTCATGAGCACCGCCATTGGTTTGAGGAATATCTGCTGCTGCTCAAAGAGCCCGCGGCTCCCGTCGCTCAGCGTCAGGGTGGGTATATCCTCGCCAGGCCTGACCGGCATGGTGGCACGCACAATCGCGGACAACTCGGTGTCAAGCGCTGCCTGCGCCGCCGCTTCGCTTACGCCTGTTTTCCTGCGCCCGATTATGTTTACCCACCATTGATTGGGATTGGTGAGCCACGAGCTTCCATCGGACGACGGCGTGAGAATGGGCTGCATCGCCAGCGCCACAATCACATCCGGCGTCTCCGACTCCAGCACACTCTTGGCGCCAGTGAAGCTTTTGCGATTGACCCCGACAATGATCGCCGGCTTGTCATTCAGCTTGATCATTTGGCCCAGCACCGCGGGCGATCGAGCAAATTCCCGCTCCCATAGGCCATCGCTGATTACAGCAACCGGCTGGCTGCTTGCCATGTCGTCCGACGGCTCAATCGCGCGTCCCAACTGCGGTTGAACGCCGAGCACGGAGTAGTAATTGCCGGAGACCATCTCTGCGAGCAGGCGCCGTGCATTGTCCTGGATGGTCGCGTTCATCCCCGTCTCACGAAACGCGAGAAGGTCACCGATGACTCCATTCTGTTGGGGATTTTGAGCACGCAATTGCGTGTACACGGCGTAGGAGAAGACAGTGCTGGTTTCGCGCCCGTTTGGCAGGGGATGGTCGTCACCGTGGATATGATGCACAGCGCTGTGTTGCTGCGTTGCCGTCCACGAGAGCAGGCGCAGATCCGCTGCGTGTGGCACAGCAAGGCGTTCGTAGAGGATCTGTTTCGCAGCGGAAAAGATAGTCGTGTTGGCGCCAATCGCCAGCGCCAGCGAGGCTGCGGCAATCGCCGTGAAGCCGGGACTCTTGAGCAGCATGCGCGCACCATATCGCAGGTCCGCGCCCAATTCGTCCCACCAGCGCAGGCCCAGCGAAGCCCGCATGCCTTCTTTATGCACTGTCGCCGTTCCGAGTGCAATCCGCGCCCGTCGCGCAGCTTCATCGGGCTTATGCCCAGCGCGAATCAAGTCCGCCGTCAGCGCATCCAGATGAGACGCCAGCTCGGCATCCATCTCCGCCTCCAGCCGATTGCGTTGAACAACCGCGCGCATCCAAGAACGCGGCCGAGAAACAATGCTGATAAAAAATGAACGAAAGCTCATAGCTCGTTAGTCCCTCAGTCCCTAGTCCCTAGTCCCTATTCCCTGCCTTGGTCCCTGCTTTTACGTTGCGCTGAGGATAGTCCCGATGATCCCCGCCATGCGGTTCCACTTCCCTGTTTCCTGCACCAGCCGGTCGCGACCCGCGGCAGTGAGTTTGTAATACTTTGCGCGGCGATTGTTGTCGCTCTCGCCCCACTCGCTGTCGATTGCGCCCTGATGCTCAAGCCGGTAAAGGGCTGGATAAAGCGAGCCCTGCTGGATCACTAATTCCTCACCTGAGATTTGCTGAATGCGCAGCAACACTCCATACCCGTGCAGAGGTCCCAGCGAAACCGCCTTCAAAATCAGCAGATCCAGCGTTCCCTGCAGAAGGTCAATCTGTTTGTCCGGCTTGTCTTGTTTTTCGTACGTCATCCGTCGCTCTCCTTGACGCTCTAGGAAAGAAAATACCTGCGCTCTCCTAGAATGTCAAGGAGAGAAGAAGAAAGACTGGGTACGGACGTGACAGAAAGCACCTGACCACAGTGCGGGTCACATGGCACAATGGGTTTTCTGTGATTTTTGGCGATTTTTCGACGTAAGGAGTTTTGTTCATGGGAAGTCTTTCGATAGCGGAAGCGGTGCAGGCGCTGGCCGCCGGTCCTCAGGTGCATCAAAACCTGCCGGCAGCGCAACTTGTAGAGAGTGCGTTGTTGCGCGGCGAGGCCCGATTGGCGTCCAATGGCGCGCTGGTGGCCACCACAGGTGCGCGCACAGGCCGCAGTCCGAGAGACAAGTTCACCGTCGACGATGCCATCACCCATGACCCGACGGACTGGGGACGCGTAAACCAGCCGTTCGAAGCCGCCAAATTCGACGCGCTGCTTGAGCGCGTCCTGGCCCACATGCGCGAACGGGATCTGTTTGTACAGGATCTTTATTGCGGCGCCGACTCCACCTACCGGCTGCCCATCCGCGTGATTGCCGAATACGCCTGGCATGCGCTGTTTGTGCGCCAGCTTTTCGTGCGGCCAAAACAGGCTGAGCTTGCCAACCACCAGCCAGAATTTACCGTCATAGCGGCCCCGGAGTTCGAAGCCGTGCCCGATCGCGACGGCACCCGCACCGGCACCTTCATACTGGCCGATTTCACGCGCCGCATCGTCCTCATCGGTGGCACAAAATACGCCGGCGAGATGAAAAAATCGATCTTCGGCGTGATGAATTTTCTCCTGCCGCAGCGTCCGCAAGACGACCAGGTGCTGCCTATGCACTGCTCGGCCAATCTGGGTGCAGACGGGGCAACAGCTCTGTTTTTTGGGCTCTCCGGCACCGGCAAGACAACGCTTTCCGCGGACCCCTCACGGCGTTTGATCGGCGACGACGAGCATGGCTGGAGTGCTTCCGGCGTCTTCAATTTTGAAGGCGGCTGCTATGCGAAATGCGTGGACCTGAGCGAGGAAAAAGAGCCGCAGATCTATCACGCTATCCGCTTCGGATCGGTGCTTGAAAATGTGATGCTCGACCCGGCCACCTGCGAGCCTGACTACAAAGACATTCAGCTAACCGAGAATACGCGCGCCGCCTATCCCGTAGAATTCATTGAGAATGCGGTGATCCCAGGGGTGGGCGGACATCCGCGCAACGTGATGTTTCTGGCTGCCGATGCATTCGGCGTGCTGCCGCCCATCGCGCGTCTTACGCCTGAGCAGGCCATGTATCACTTCCTCTCCGGCTATACGGCCAAACTGGCTGGAACCGAGGCCGGCATGGGCTCCGACCCGGTGCCGGAATTCTCCGCCTGCTTCGGCTCGCCCTTCTTGCCGCTGGCTCCGCGCGTCTATGCTGAGTTGCTCGGCGCGCGCCTTAAGCAGCACCAGGCCGCCTGCTGGCTCGTGAATACCGGTTGGTCCGGCGGCAGATTCGGCGTCGGCAAGCGCATGAGCCTCAAGCACACCCGCGCGCTGGTGAATGCGGCCCTCGACGGCTTGCTGGACAACGTGGAATTCGTAACGGAGCCGGCCTTCGGTCTGCATATTCCGGTAAGTTGCCCCGGCGTCCCAACGGAGATCCTGACCCCCCGCAACGTCTGGGCCGACCAGGCTGCCTACGACCGCCAAGCCGCCGATCTGGCCAGCCGCTTCGAAGCAAATTTCAGACAGTTTGACGCGCCGGAAGCGGTCCGAGCCGCCGGGCCGAAGGCCCGATAATCGCAATCTGTCGAGGTAGAGGGAAGAGCTATATAGTTATATGTGCTATAGTTCATAGTGTTAGGCGGAGCCGTGCAAGTCTTCAAGACGAAGTGGTTCGCGCGGTTTGCACGGAATGAGCTGATCGCGGACACAAGCTTGCGTGAGGCCATTGAGCGCGTAGAAAGCGGTTTAATCGACGCCGATCTTGGCGGCGGACTGATCAAACAGCGTGTCGCTCGGCAAGGCAAAGGACGATCAGGCGGGTATCGCACAATTATTGCCTATCACGCTGAAACCAAAGCGTTTTTTCTATATGGTTTTGCGAAGAGCGACCAGGACAATATCGGCGAGGATGAGCTTATCGCGCTCAAGAAGTTTGGCAGACGATTGCTTGCCGCAGATGTCGAGACGCTGAACGGAATGTTTGAAGACGGTTCACTCAAGGAGGTCGACGATGAAACAGAAAAATAGCGCCATCGTGGAAGCGATTCTCGAAACAGCCGGGGACCTGCATCGGCATCGCCTGTTGGATGACGAGGAATACCACAAAATCACCGTTCGACATCTGGGCGCACAACCGCTTCCCACGGCCCGGCCCATCAGCGCCGAAGAGATCCGCAGCCTGAGAGAAAGCGCAAGAATGAGCCAGGCAGCATTCGCCCGTTCTCTAAATCTGAGCGTAGGCTACATCTCGCAACTGGAGCGTGGCGCCAAACAACCCAAAGGCCCGGTGCTTGCCCTGCTCAATGTAGTTCGCCGCAAAGGGGTTGAGGCGATACTGTGACTCGCTAAAGGACTTTTAGAAATGGGGAAAGGGTCAAAATCGTCGCCAGAGAAGAAGCAGCTGGAATACAGCAAGGATCATTTTTCTTTCTCGGAATCACCGCATGCGTTTCCAAAACAGTGGAGGCGAAAAAAGACGCTTGCCAATCGGCAATATCGTCGGAAATCAGAGAAGCTTCTTGGCCCCGTAAAGCCACAGGTATCCTCCAATGACGCGGAAGCGCTGGTTGGCGATTTGACGATCGGACATCTCAAGAATTCGCTTACCAGGAAGCGCTTGCGCAAAAGCGGCACCGTATCGGTGGGACAAAAAGTCCGAATTAAACTCGAAAAACGCGAGGAGATGATTGGCCGTAGAGTCAATAGTCACCGCAAGTACGACAATCTTGTTGAGGAGGCAATCGGTACGCTCTCCTCCCTGGGGCGAGAAGAACTTATCAAATTCGTGAGGCGCGCAAACAAGTTCCTTCGGGGAGGAGATCCACTCGAATGGAATCGATTGAGCCAGTCAGAGCAGCCCTTAGATTTCGCTCTTTATTTCCTGGAAAGATTAGATAGAGGAGACGGCTCTTTTCACGATGCCCTCCGCAGAAATCCGACAATTTGCGAAACTTTCGAGCAATGGGGCAAAGAGGCCAACCGGATACTAATGAAAGACATCCGGGCGGCCGCGAAAAAAGCTCAGGAGCGGAGCGCGATCGGAAAGAACTTGAAGGCCTCACGCCGTTTTAAGGAATCAAAGCCGCCTGGCAAATCTTCCGAATAGATGCGGGAAAGCCCCTGTCTCTCCTCCCAGCCTTTTCTGTTGGGCATTCTCGCCGACGATGGCCGAATCTCCGACACAACCATTTGGCTCGCGTTACTTCGTTGCAAGTGGTCAGCCCAAACCAATAAACATTGGGTATGGAGCTAACCACTTAGATCCTCGATACTCGCTGGATGAGGCCCAATGACCCACTTCCCGCCGCTCCCAGGCCTTTAAATACCAACTCCACCAGCATTGATGAGCAGCAAGGTGTCTTCGAGCGTTTTCTATTGTTCACATTCGTCATCGGAGTGCTGGCTCTAATTGCCTGCCCCGCAGTCTCGCAACAGCCGCAGGATAAGTCCATGGGCAACATGCCGGGCATGGACATGGGCTCGGATATGAAAGATATGGGCCCAAGCATGGCGGCAATGGCCCATCACATGTACGTCACTCAGCTGCGGCCGAAGCAACCTGGCGACGAGGAAAAGGTCAAAGCCGTCATCGATCAGGTGAAAGCAACCATCGTTCGTTATCAGGATTACCACACGGCCTTGGCTGACGGATTTGTGATTGCAAATCCCGATGTCGTTCAGCCCCAGGCCCATTTCAATAATCAGGCCAACATCGAAGAAGCCGCTCACCACTTCGACCCAACCAGGCCGTCTTCTCTGCTTTATTTCAAAACAAAGAAGCTGAAATATAAGCTGGAAGGCGTGATGTTCACCGTCCCACCAACCGCGAGCGAAGATGAATTGAATGCGCGGATCCCGCTCAGCATGGTTCGGTGGCACGAACACATAAAGTTTTGTGCCGCTCCGGCCGATCGCGTGCAGGAATATTTCGGCCAGCATCCCAAGTTCGGAATGTTCGGCTCCATTGACACTCCGGAAGCCTGCAAGGCCGCTGGAGGAACGTTCCTACCGGTAATCTTTACCTGGATGATCCATGTCTTTCCGTTCGAGACAGACCTGAAGGACGTCTTCTCGATGAACGACGATATACCCCATTTCGGAACGGAGCGCCCCTGATCCCAAGGTGCCGGCCGAACCTGGTTAATTGAGTTAGAGCTTTATCCCCCAGACGCAGAAAAGCCCTGCCTTCACGGCAGGGCTTTTCTGTTGAATATTAATGCCGGCGATCACCTAATCTCCCACACAGTCGCCCGTGCAGTACCATCGGCCCAGCGAGGCTTAACTTCCGTGTTCGGGATGGGAACGGGTGATCCCTCGCAGTATGGTCACCGGCAAACTTGAAGGCGCTTGGCGGGTGGTTGCCCGCAGCCTGCCGCGGCGTCTATTTCTCAGGGCATTTCTGCCTTGAGAGGTATAGGAACGCGGCCGCAATCTGGCGCCAAAAACTTTGCACTTCTAAGCTGATAAAGCTATCGACTTACAAAACTTTTGCAACGAAATTGATTGGTATTACAAGGCTTGTTTAGAAGAGCATCCGCGTATTGCTGCGCGGAGTTAATTCTATGGACAAGCCGAACGGGCGATTAGTACTGGTAAGCTTCACGCATTACTGCGCTTTCACACCCAGCCTATCAACCAGATGGTCTTTCTGGGCCCTTCAGGGAGATCTCATCTTGGGGCGTGCTTCCCGCTTATATGCATTCAGCGGTTATCACAACCGAACTTCGCTACCCAGCCGTGCCCTTGGCAGGACAACTGGAACACAAGAGGTTCGTCCATCCCGGTCCTCTCGTACTAAGGACAGCCCCCCTCAAATCTCCTACGCCCACAGCAGATAGGGACCGAACTGTCTCGCGACGTTCTGAACCCAGCTCACGTACCGCTTTAATAGGCGAACAGCCTAACCCTTGGAACCTTCTACAGCTCCAGGATGCGATGAGCCGACATCGAGGTGCCAAACCGAAGCGTCGATATGAACTCTTGGCTTCGATCAGCCTGTTATCCCCGGCGTACCTTTTATCCGTTGAGCGATGGCCCTTCCATACAGAACCACCGGATCACTAAAGCCTACTTTCGTACCTGCTCGACTTGTAGGTCTCACAGTTAACCACTCTTATGCTTTTGCACTCGACGACTGATTTCCAAACAGTCTGAGAGTAGCTTCGCGCGCCTCCGTTACAATTTAGGAGGCGACCGCCCCAGTCAAACTACCCGCCTAACTATGTCCCTCTCCCGGATTACGGGAGGAGGTTAGAGTCACAACTATCGCAGGGTGGTATCTCACCGTTGGCTCCGCCAAGTCCAAAAACCTGGCCTCAAAGCCTCCCACCTATCCTGCGCAGCGAGAATCATAACCCATAGTTAAGGTGTAGTAAAGGTGCACGGGGTCTTTCCGTCTAGCTGCGGGTAACCGGCATCTTCACCGGTACTACAAGTTCGCCGAGCAACTCGTTAAGACAGTCGTACGATCGTTACGCCATTCGTGCAGGTCGGAACTTACCCGACAAGGAATTTCGCTACCTTAGGACCGTTATAGTTACGGCCGCCGTTCACCGGGGCTTCAATTCAAAGCTTCGCTTGCGCTAACCTCTCCTTTTAACCTTCCGGCACCGGGCAGGCGTCAGCCCCTATACGTCGTTTTCGACTTAGCAGAGACCTGTGTTTTTGTTAAACAGTCGCCGTACGCGCTTCACTGCGGCCCACTTGCGTGGGCGCTCCTTCTCCCGAAGTTACGGAGCCAATTTGCCGAGTTCCTTAACGAGCTTTCACTCGAGCGCCTTTGGATATTCTCCTCGTCTACCTGTGTCGGTTTGGGGTACGGTTCCCTTTGTTCTCCTTAGAGGATTTTCTCGGCAGCGTGGAATCAGATTCGTAAGCCCCATACGGGACTGAGATGCACTTCACTGTTAAGACCCAACGGATTTGCCTATCGGATCCAGCTTATGTGCAGCTACCGCAATAGCCATAGTGCGGCAACCTTATCCTTCTGCGTCACCCCATCGTCAAACGAACATTGGGAGGGACGGAATATTAACCGTCAGTCCATCAGCTACGCCTTTCGGCCTCACCTTAGGGACCGCCTAACCCTGAGCGGATTAACCTTCCTCAGGAAACCTTAGACTTTCGGCGCGGAGGGTTCTCACCTCCGTTATCGCTACTTATGCCGGCAGGGTCTCTTCGCAACGCTCCACCAGTCTTCTCAGTCTGGCTTCGACGCTGTTGAGAATGCTCTCCTACCACGCACACCTAATGGTGTGCATTCGCTGCTTCGGTGTACAGTTTTAGCCCCGTTGTATTGTCGGCACCGGACCGCTTGACCAGTGAGCTATTACGCTTTCTTTAAAGGATGGCTGCTTCTAAGCCAACCTCCTGGCTGTCTGAGCGTTCCGACTTCCTTTCCCACTTAACTGTAACTTTGGGACCTTAGCAGGCGATCTGGGCTGTTTCCCTCTCGACGATGAGGCTTAGCCCCCACCGTCTGACTCCCGGATATGTTGTCACTGGCATTCGCAGTTTGGTTGGATTCAGTAAGCCGGAAAGCCCCCTAGTCCATCCATCTCTCTACCACCAGTGCAATTCGTCCGAGGCTAGCCCTAAAGCTATTTCGGAGAGAACGAGCTATCACGGAATTTGATTAGCCTTTCACCCCTACCCACAGCTCATCCGAGCTTTTTTCAACAAACACCGGTTCGGTCCTCCAGTGGGTGTTACCCCACCTTCAACCTGGCCATGGGTAGATCATCCCGCTTCGCGTCTATTCCTGCCAACTGAACGCCCTGTTCAGACTCGCTTTCGCTTCGGCTCGCTTACGCTTAACCTTGCTGACAAGAATAACTAGCCGGCTCATTATGCAATAGGCACGCGGTCAGACATTCCCTTGCGGGCATAGTCCTCCCACTGCTTGTAGGCACACGGTTTCAGGTACTTTGCACTCCCCTCGACGGGGTTCTTTTCGCCTTTCCCTCACGGTACTGGTTCACTATCGGTCAGAGACGAGTATTTAGCCTTACGGGATGGTCCCCGTAGATTCAAGCAGGGTTTCACGTGCCCCGCCTTACTCAGGTACCCACTTCGAGTCTGGATTATTTTCGCCTACGCGCCTGTCACGCTCTATGGATCCACTTTCCTGAGGATTCGGCTAACAACCAGATTGGTAACTCTACTGTTGTGGGCCCTACAACCCCGGAGTCACCGAAATGACACCGGTTTGGGCTGTTCCGCGTTCGCTCGCCACTACTAGCGGAATCGAGGTTTCTTTCTTTTCCTTCAGGTACTGAGATGGTTCACTTCCCTGAGTTCGCTCATGCCTGCCTATGTATTCAGCAGGATGTTCCCGA
>Ga0206847_10167_pt1 | contig 21952 bp, 24 predicted proteins | sample Alteio_BWOrgCont_17_FD_152880 | JGI IMG/M metagenome (GOLD analysis project Ga0206847, IMG submission 152880) | Enriched cells from forest soil in Barre Woods Harvard Forest LTER site, Petersham, Massachusetts, United States -... | ecosystem: Environmental > Terrestrial > Soil > Temperate forest >... | reverse complement strand
GCCGTTGAATTAAATGAAGGCGGCGATATTGTCAAGCGGGTCGAAAGTTCGGACGCGGACTAATTTAGTGGGGACATTGCGCAACCATTCGCGGGTAACGCGATAGCAGCATCTCCGATTGCGCCGCAACCCGGCGCGGACGGCGCGGCGCGCCATCCCCACCAAACTAAGACACCACCGAAAATTCAAGCCAGCCGGTTTGCCCACGCTCCGCCGCCTAAAGGCGGGACTCCATACCAGGACGCGCCGGATCGTGAGGGCCACACCACCATGACGATGCTCACTCAGATGCCACTGCGATTCTAACTACCCGACCGGTGGCTGGCCTGACGCGATTGGTCATGCTCCGCGTCGGCCATGCCCTCCTCAACCAATCTTTCATTATCGCTCCGGCCCTCGGCGTCCTCGTCTTCGCCAGCCGCGACGGCCACTTTGTGTCCGGTCGAGCCGGGCAACGGATCCCAGCGAACGGATTCAGGCGCGGATTCAAGCGTCGCTTCCTTCGGATCGATGTCCGAAAGGCCCGATAATTCACGTTTGGCTTGTTCCCAGTCGGATTTCGAGACTTCAGTGGCGGAACGACCGTTGATCGCCGCCAACTCTACGGCCCGCTCCCGCAGCATTTCGCGGGTTACGGTGCCGATGCCGGTGGAGTTCTCCGTCAGGATGCCTTCTTTCATTGGATTTGGATTCATAGTCGTAGAAATCAATGACCGTGCGGCAGGGTTTGCGGGTTACGCGCCGTCTTCGCCTGGCGCGCGCCGCGATCCTCCCGCGTGTCGCGGGATTGGGAAAAGGTGTTGGCCCGCTTTTTGGATTTGATGGCCGGGCCGGCCTCGTTGGGCCGCTGGCGCACGCGGTGAAGCGTCTCGGGAAATACGTCGGTTTGAGGCGTACTTTCGGGTTTCGAAGCGGGTTTGTTCATGTCCTGGTCAGTGATGGGCGTGCTCATTAAGTCTTATTGTGAAATCCATGAACCCGTGTGAGATTGCGTTCGGCGATCAATTCCGACTCGGCGGCCAGCCAATGCTGCACATCGTGGCCGGGCAATGCACCCTGGTTGACGTAGGCGAAGTAAGCTTTTCTCGCGACTTCGTCGGCCGAGGGCGAAAAATCCGCCTCCGATTGACTCAGAGCCGGGGATTCCAAGGTCACCGCGCCGGCGGACTTGTGGTTGCCGGGTTGGGAATGGGTATTGTGTTTCATAAAAAGAGGGACGTTTGGGTGGGACCGCAGGCAACTTCAACAGCCGCGGCCAAATGGTGCTCCGGGCTTTGCTCGACGGCGTCCGCGGTCAGACTCACGTATACCGTGGAGTCCTCGTAACTGATCCGGTCAACGGACGCCGCCGGTATCCGGACTTCCTTGCCGGTAAAACGATGCCCCGTCTTAACGACGAGTTCGCAAATCGCCCAGCTTTCGTCATCGAGCAGAAAATCGCAAACATGGCCGGATGCTCCGTCGGTGGTCTTGACATGGTAGCCGTTCACGGCCTGCGCGCTGCGCAAATGGGCCTCGGCGGTGTCGGCATGGGCCGCGCGCGCCGCGGCTTCCTCCACCGGGAGTGATATCGCCGTCGGGTCCATCAAGGGAAAGCCGTTCATGCCCCACAAACCGTCGCCCTGCCAATAGTAGGGCCAGCCGTAATATTGGTAATACTCCTCCTCATATTGCCGGGACACCGGTTTGTGCGTTTCAATCAGCGGGCTGTTCTCGATTTGCGTCCGCGTCAGCTTCACCGGGAGGATCTTTCCGCATGGTCGCAACTGGCCGATGGCATGGGGCGAAAGGAGCACCTTGCGCCCCGGCAGCCACGAACCGGTGTCGGCCACGAGATAGCGAACGACCCAGTTTCGATCATCGAAATAGAAGTCCTTCACATGGCCGATGTCGCCATCGAACGCGCCGAGTTTATCACCGTGGAGTTGTTTGATACTTAATAGCATAGACGTTTGTTAGTGTGTATGGACCGTCCGTTAAAGGCTTAACTTATCAGTTCCAAATAATTTTCTGTATAAAACGACCGGAGAGGGCCGCCTCTCCTTCAACCGAAGCCCCTCACCCCGGCCCTCTCCCCTTCCGAAGGGGCGAGGGCGTCGAAGGCCACCCCGCGGGAATTTCTACGCTGGTTCGGGGGCTCAATGCGCGAAACCTTCCGGGAACTCTCTCCATGAACCTCAACGATTGATATTATAGTCAGCACCAGCGGAAAATAGCCCGTTAAGTTTTAAATATAGCCCAGTAACACAAGAATAAGAAGAATGAGGATGACCAAGCCAAGCCCGCCGCTCGGATAATAGCCCCACTGCCGGCTGTGCGGCCAGGTGGGGAGCGCGCCGAGCAGCATAAGAATCAGGATCACCAACAGAATAGTTCCCATAATTTTGAACTTAATTTGCGAAGATTATTCGCGGGTTTATTTTTCGCGCGTTGCCGCGCGCCAGCCGGGTTTTCCGTCGTCCCAAAGCTACCTCCGATCAGGCGCCCAGTCTTTGGGATATTTCTTGATTACTTCCTCATGATGTTTCGCCGGGGAATCGTGAAAATCCATTTTCACCGATGGTGAAGCCTCCACTACTTTAACCGAGACGCCGCGGGGAGCGGGTCGGGAGACCCAGACGCCGCCTTCCAGGGAGGCGTATTTATGCAAATGGCTGCTGTAATAGAGATTATAGGCGGGGTAATAAACATAGTCATCCTGGGTCGCAAACGCGGGCTCCGCACCCTGGGCGGGCGGCGCCTCACTGGCCTGGGCGGGCACGTCATTAGCCGCGGCGGGCGCGCCGGATTGGGCGGGTGGCGGCGGCGTATCGTTGGAGGGAGAGCATCCGGTTAAGGTGGTGACCAGGATCGCGGCACTCAAGGCGAATCCCGCCCGGTCGGCCTTGGGGAAGAGTCGGTTGTAATTCATATCCCGACAATGCTCCAGGGAAAACGGTCGCGCTATGCGGTGTTACCCGACTGGGGAAACCAAGCCGTGACAACGCAAATGGAAAGCCGGACAAGAAGGAATTGAGACAAGATGAACAAGATCAGAATTCCGAATGAGATCGTTTTCACCAAATGGTGAACAGCTATTTCTCCCGCAAATCCCGTTTCTCCATCCTGTTCATCCTGTTCATCCTGTCAAGTCTCCGCGTTTTAACCGCATCGTTCCGGCTAAGGGTCTCCCGGGCCGCGCCGCCGGGCCCGGAACGCCAGCCAGAAATTGGAAATCAGGCCCGCGCCTTTCAGCGCCCTCCGCCACCGCGACGGTTTCGCGCCGGGCGCGGCGGTCCCGCCGCCCTTGAACGCGGCCAGGGCGGAGACCAGCACCGCCGTCGACGTCGCGAATGTACCGATGGATTTGGCGCGGTGCGCCACGGCGCGGACTCCATCCGCCACTCCGCCCCACTCGTGCTTGAATTGGGTGCGATTGAGCTCGCTTTCCACGATCAGCATTTGCTTCCGCAGTTCCAACGGTGTTAGCCGATGATTTCTTCCAGGCATTCGCGGTCCTTTCGAAGTTGGTCCAGTGAGGCGGGCAGCGTTTGCCAGTCGCGCATCATTTTCGTCATTTGCCGGTAAAGTAAAGCACCCGCCGCGCTGTACAGGCAGGTCAGGGCCGCCAGCGCGGCCAGGTGGGACCACGGCCACAACCAAACGACGATGGTGGCCGTGAGGGTGAGGCCGGCGAGCAGGCCAAACACCGCCATGGCGAGCGCCAGGAGAAGGATGCGCAGGAGCCGCTCGCGGCCCTCCTGCACCTCCACCGTCAGCAGTTCCAGCCGGTTTTCGCCAATGACCAGCAACCGCCGCGCGAACTGCCTCACGCTGGCGGCCAATGGCTCCGGATTGGAAGTGGATTCCGGCATAACGAACTCAATCGCGATTACGCGCGCAGTAGCGGGCCGCGCAAAAACCGATGAGCGCGCCGATTCCAACGCCGATGGCGATGGCTTGATAAGGATGCTCGCGGACGGCTTCATCGGCGGCTTTCGCGCTTTTGACCGCCCGGTCGCGAACGCGTCCGGCTACTTCCCCGGCGCTATCCAGCGCGGCGGCGAGGCGTTTGCGGGCCGCGCCGACTTTTTCCCCGGCTACATCGGCGGTGGCGGCCATCAATGCTTGCGCGTCCTCGGCGAGGCTGCTCAGGTCATTGGCGGAGTCTGAAGTGTGTCTGTTGCTCATATTATGTCTTGGTTTTCTTTGTTTATGTTTTCTGCGGGTCAATTGGATGCTGACGGGGATGATTTTAATCCCGCCAGCGTTCCCAAAATCGATTTTTGCACTTCCGGAGTGGCGAGGTTCCCCAGGTGGCCGCCGTGCTCGAAAACCGTCAACTCCGTTGGCGGAAAGGTGGCGTGAAGCCAGGCCAGGTCCTCCTCCGTGAGGAGAAAATCATCTTGATTGACGATGACGCGGACGCCGGGATTGCCACTGAGGCTGGCCGAATAATTACGCAAGTCACCAGCCGCGTCCAAGACCGCCGGGGTTACACCCCGGGTCTGGTAATACGGGCCCGCAAATTTCTCAAAGTAGTCCCGGAAGGAATACGCCAAAATTTCCCGGTAAACCGGCTCCCGCCGATACTTTCGCACCGGCTGCTTGAGGATACCCTGATTGGTCCGGAGCTGACTGCTATAAATGATATCCCGCAAGGTATCCCGAAAGCTCAGGCCAATGAGGAATTTGGATTCAACACCGCTAAAAGGCCACGGGGACTTCGCCGGGAGTTTGCTCTGGCTCAACGCGGCGACCTTTAGAAGCGTGTTATTGAGGTTGGTGGTTCGCTCCGCGGCCGGCCACTCAAGGGGGGCCTGGTAAAACTCGTCCAATTTGGTGACGCCATGCAACAATCGAACCGGAGTATCAATCGCCACATAGCGATCGAACTGAATCAACGGGTATTGGTTCGTCGGTTGGGTCGCCGCGACATACAGGGAATCGAAGGCGCCCATCGAATACCCCAGCAACGCTTTCTTGGCGAACTTTCCCGGAAAGAACTTATTCAGACTGCGATCGATCTCCGTCAGCGCAACGTGCAGGTCGTGACCGTCCACGGGCAAATAGGCCGGCAGCGCGGCAGTCGAGGCTTGTTCCATGAACTCGGAGTTGAATGGATTACTGACGCAGACGGCGGAGAAGCCGTTGCGGTAAACCAGCTCGGCCAGGGCCACGGAGGACGCGGCCAGCCGATGGGAACCCAAACCGGGAACAATGTAAACGACCGGCGCTTTCCCGGGTTGCAGCCAAAACGTGTACTTCAACCACCGGCCGGTGGCCGGAATCAAGACCTCCCGGGTTTTGGCGTGATCGGGAAATTCCGGATCCCGGTAGGTGAAAAGGATTGATTCGAGGGTTTCCAGCGACGGCTCGTCCGTTTTTCCCTGAACCTGAAAATTGGGCGACTGATTTTCCCGGGCGAAAGTCCAGGCGTACTGGATATCGGCGTAAGAGTCCATTTCGGCCTCGGTAAAGCGAACTGATTCGACCACACTATCCGAAAAATCATTATACTTAACCGCGTAGCTGAAATAAGAGTAAGGGCCGAGATAGGTTAGCGGGTTACTCAACACCAGATGGTAGGGTGAGATATAGAGCAGCGGATTGGCGGCGGTGTCGCCGGCCAGGCCCACCGCGTCGCGCTCATTGCTCGGCCCGAATATCGGCAGCATGAGGAAGCAGCCGGGCCGCCAGCCCCACTGGCCGAAAGTCTGGCCGAAATCCGCGTCCGATTTCTGAATCCCCCACTTCGCCGCCACATCAAAAAACCCCACGACTCCGATGGTCGTATTGCACAGAAACCGGTAGGACTCGTCGCGGGCGCCGGTCCACTTTCCCTGGAGCAGATTGTTGATCACGCGGTCCGGATACGTGACGTTAAGGCCTATGTTTCCGATACCAACACGAACGGGCCGGCCGACTAAATGCCGGTACACCCGGCTGGTTGGTTTTATGACGCCCACCATTAGATCCTTGTTGAAACCCCAGATTGCCCGGTTCACCGGCTCAATTGGGTCGGGGACTGATTCGGGGAGGACAATCGTTCCGGACGCGGGGGGACTGGCCACGGTAACGGGCGGTGTTTGCGCCTGGACGGATGCCGCCAGGCACAATGACAAAGTTTTGGACGCAATGCGTCGCCAGATGGGTTGTGATCTGATTCTCACAAGCTCCACCTTCCGGGACTTTGACAAAAACGCAAGTAGGTGTTGTTGGGACGACGTTTTCGGCGCGCGCCAAAGGCAAACCGGACGCCCGATTCAAAACTGATACGACCAGCCATCGCGGCCATTCCCGGGGAGCACCGCTGGATTTTGATTTTTATGGCCCTTTCCGCTTTTCCATTCCAATGGATTGGAATTACCGCCCGCTTCGCGCCCATCCACGGCCCGGCAACGGGAAGCAACCGCGCGCGACGGGAAAATCGTTGAGCGGAGCACTTGGATATTTGCTCGGGGATTGAAGTTTTCAAGAAATCAAAATGCGGGGTGAAGTCCGAACCTCAATCGGACGCTTTCCGGAACACGCCGGATAAATCATCCGGTCCCGCGCTCGTTCCGTTCAGGGCGGATTTCACGGCGTGGAGTAATGTGTCCATGCCAAAGGGCTTTAAGAGCGTGGCCGCGAGTTGAAGCGACGGGTTTCGCATCAGATCCCGCATTGGAAAACTGGCCGCGGCCAGGACGACCGGGACGTCGATGCGGGCGGAACGAAGATTTTTAATTAGTTCCGTGCCCGTCAGGTCGGGCAGCTCATGCTCGGTAATCACGAGATGGTACCTTTTCGCCCGTAGCGCCTTCCAGCCGGTCGCGGCATTCGGTACCAGGTCAACCTCGTACCCGGTCCCGGATAGAACCTCGGCATATAGCCGGCGAATGTCGGTGTCCGGGTCCACCACCAGGATTCGTGGTGCCGGAACAATATGCCCATTCAGCGGCTTGTCGGCGGATTGCGCCATATTGGGCGTATCGCTAGTTGTCATTGCATGAAAATAATAGGCCGGAAGATTTTGCGCGGGCTATTCGGTGAAACCCGCAACCACGACTCCCGGGAGGCCGGAAGCTGTCCGCCCGGCGTCCGGTTCCGGGACGGCGGTTTTATCCAGCACCTCCCGGATCTTGCACGCCATCGCGGATGGCGTGAACGGCTTTTGCAGAAAGGCCACCCCGGGGTTGAGCATGCCTTGGTGAACAATGGCATTTTCAGTGTAGGCGGAAGCGAAAAGAATCCGTGTGCGCGGATTCAAGGCAAGCACGAGGTCGGCCAGTTCCCTCCCATTCATGCGCGGCATGACGACATCGGTGAACACCAAATCAATGCGCTCGTTACCGGGCCGCCGGATCAGGCTCATGGCCTCGATTCCATCGCCCGCCGTCACTACCGTGTAGCCGAGCCGTCTTAATAGCGTCGCGGCCATCTCCCGCATGGCGGGATCGTCCTCGACCAGCATTATGGTTTCGGTCCCGCGCGGCAGCTCGGGCGGGTTGGGGCGTTGAAGCGAAATCTCCGTTTGCGGTTCGACTTGCGGCAGATAGATTTTGAAGCTGGCGCCCTGGCCGGGCTCGCTATAAACACTGATGTGCCCGCCGCTTTGCTTGATGATTCCGTAACAGGTGGACAATCCCAATCCCGTTCCCTGGCCCACGCCCTTGGTGGTGAAAAACGGCTCGAACGCCAGGGCGGACATTTCCGGTGTCATCCCCACGCCGGTATCCGTGATGGCGAGCAGGACGTAGTTGCCGGGTTTCAATTCCGGATCCGGGGCCGCGAGCTCCTCGTTGAAGGAAATATTCCCGGTTTCCAGGGTCAGTTTGCCGCCGTTGGGCATGGCCTCGCACGCATTGATGGCCATATTCATGATGACCTGTTCGAGCTGTCCGGCGTCCGCCCGCACCGCCTTGAGACTGGCCGCTGAAACGATTCGCAGGTTTACGCCCCTCCCGGCCATATAGCGCAGCATGCTTTCCATACCCATTATGACCCGGTTCAGGTCGAGGGTTTCCGGCTGCAGGAATTGTTTGCGGCCGTACGCCAGAAGTTGCCGTGTGAGGACGGCCGCGCGTTCGGCCGCCCGGTTGATTTCCGTCGCATTTTTGGCCAGCGGGCTCCCGACCGGGAGATCGCCCAGGAGCAGCTCGGTTTGGCCGATGATCGCCGTGAGAATGCCATTGAACTCGTGCGCGATGCCGCCCGCCAGTTTGCCCACGGTTTCCAGTTTTTGGGATTGGAACATCCGGGATTCGAGCTGTTTGCGGGCGGTGATGTCGCGCTGAATGGCCACAAAGTGCGTGACCTGGCCGTCCGCGTTGCGAATGGGCGCGATCTGCCATTCCAGATCGAATTCCGTTCCGTCTTTTCGATAATTGACCGTTTCGCCCTCAAACGCCCCGCCCCCCTCCAGGTTTTGCCGCAGCCGGTCCAACACGGTCCGGTCGGTGCGCGGCCCCTGCAAAATCCGGGGGGTTTTGCCAATGACATCCGACGCCGTGTAACCGGTCATCTTCGTGAAAGCGGGATTGACGAAGATAATTCCGGGCCCCGGTAAATCGAGTTCGGCGTTGGTAATGACGATCGACTCCTTGGACTGTTCCACCGCGGAACTGAGCAGGCTTACCGTCTCGCCCGCCTGGCGAATCGCGGTAATGTCGCGAAAATATACCGCCAGCCCATGCGCCGAGGGATAAGCGCGCGCCTCATACCAAACATCGAACGGCGGATAAAACGTCTCGAATTCCACCGCGGTGTTGTCCCGCACCGCCCGCTCATATTCCCGCTGGAAAATAGTGCCCCGCGCCTCGGGAAATTTCGCCCAAATCAGTTTGCCCAGCAATTCCGTCCGGGAACGCCCGAACATCCGCTCGGCCTCGCGATTGACATAAGTGAAGCACCAGTCGCGGTCGAGCGTGAAAAACCCATCGGTGAGGCTCTCGAGGGTGGTCGTCAGCCGGTCGGCCAGCTCCATGGTCTCGGCCTGCGCCGCCTTGCGTTGCGAGATGTCCTGAAAAGCCCCTCGAACGCCCCGGATGACGCCCGCGGCATCGCGCTCCGCCTCGCCAATGGAGCGCACCCAAATGCGCCGGCCTTTGGCCGTGATGAGCTGCAGTTCGAGATCGAAAGGCGCGCCGTCCCGCGCGCAGGCCTCGAACGCGCCGGTAATGGCCTCGCGGAACTCGGGGGCGTAAAAATGAATGGCCTCGCCAACCGCGGGGGCGAAGCCGGGGGGAACCTCATGAATGGCGCAAACCTGGTCCGAAAAAACCACCCGGGTTCCGGACAAATCCACCGACCATGCGCCCATGCGGGTCAGGCGGTCGGTCATCCGCGCCAGAGTCTGGCTTTGCTGGAGGATTTCCTCCACCCGCTTGCGTTCCGTGACATCGCTGGCGATTCCCGCGAGGCGGACCAGCCTGCCCGCGCCATCGCGGACTTGAAAACCGCGGTCATGAACCCAGCGGATAGTACCGTCGGGCCGGGCGATCCGATACTCGGCGCTGACCTCCGGCTGGTCGGTCGTCAGGGCGGCGAAGATGGCGGCAACCGCCGCGCGCTCCCCCGGCAGAATCGCCTCGATCCACTGATGCGGGCTGGCAAACAGACTCGCGATGGAACGGCCCCAGACCAATTCATAACCCGGGCTGAGGTAATGCATTACCTGCAAGTCCGGCGAGCTCATCCAGAAAACGTCGGTGACGTTATCCGCGAACTGGCGGAACCTTTCCTCGCTTTCCCGCATCGCGTTCTCCGCTTTTTTGCGCTCGAGGTCCGCGCGAAAAAGCTCGCTGGCGCTCCGGCAAACGAGGTACGCGAAAACCAGGATATTGCCGGCGGCGAACGCCGCGCCGCCAAAATCCACGGGATAGATTCCCCCCTTCTCGCCCCGCAAGGTCAGCCAGCCAAGTCCGGCGGGAACCAGAACCGCCGCCGGCAGGAGACGCCGGGCCAAGACTCCGGCCGCGCTGTCCCCGGCGAATATCCCCGGCAAACCGTCATCGGTATGCGCCAGAAGAATGCCGGTAATAATTAGCATGAAGGCCAGCGCGGTGGGCAGGGCCATGGGAATGAACACCCCCAAACGGTAAAATATTTGGATGTCGTAAGCGTACCCCAGAACCGCCAAAAGGGAACCAACGGCGGCAATGACGGCCGCGACCTCGACGCCGATACGGACGGAACGCCTCCGCGAGCCCACAAAAACCAGCGCGACGCCAACCAACAAGAAGTTAAGCGCCGCGTTCGGCGCAATCCGGCTGGGGAGCGGCAGCGTGTGGGACACCTGGGCCGGGAAAAGCCATTGGTCAACGCCGGCGTCACAACCGGAAACAATCGCGCCCAGCCGCATCAGGCCAATGAAAGCGACGACCAGTCCGCATGCGCGCGCCAGAAACGCGGGCCGGGCCCGGGAATTTTTATTTCCCCGGTCTCGCGCCACGAGGGAGAGCGTGAGCGAGGCGCCAGCCAGGATGAGGCCGACCGCCGTGACTGGATTCATCGCCACGGCGCCCGCCAGCATGGTTTTGAGCAGGTCGATCTGGAAAATCCATCCGATGAAGGCGAATGCACCTATGGCCGCCGCCGCCAGAGCGGCGGCGCCGGCGGCCAGGCCAGACTTGGTACCGGTATCAACCATGATGGCCTAAAACAAACCCGCGCTGATCTGATCGCGGATCCGGTTTGATTGGCGCGCCCGCCCTTGATTGCCCGGGACTGGCATCAGGCAGCTCCCGGGGGGTTGACGCCCGAAATGGCATCTTTGGTTACCGGCTCAATCCAGGCCACCGGGGAGCGTTCGTTCACAGCGGCCTCCTCCCGCCGAAACATGGCGGTGTCCGATTCATTATCCAGCATGGCGCGTACTTTGCGCGCGAGCACGGCCGAGGTGTAGGGTTTGGGAAGAAACGCCATGCCCGGCCGCAAGGTGCCGTGTTGGGTGAGGGCGTCGTCCGTGTAGCCCGAGGTGAAAAGGATTTTGAGCTCGGGATAGGCGGCTTTCAGCCAGTCGGCCATCACCCGCCCCCCCATCAAGGGCATGATAATATCCGTGACCACCAGCGAGATCGGCGATCCCTGGTGTTCCGTCGCCACCTGCAGCGCGTCGCGACCGTTCGAGGCCGGCAGCACCTGATAGCCCTGGGCTTCCAACATCCGGATCGCGAGGTGTCTCAGCGCGGAATCGTCCTCCACCACCATCAGGGTTTCCGTCCCGCGCGGCAGCGGCCCGCGCGACACGCGTCCGGCCACGATGTCGAGCGGCAGATCGACCCGCGGGAAATAGACCTTGAAGGTCGTGCCTTTGCCCAGCTCACTGTAAACTCCGATGTGGCCGCCGGACTGTTGCACAATGGTCTGGCAGGTTGTCAGTCCCAAACCGGTGCCCTCGCCCACTGGCTTGGTCGTGAACAGCGCCTCAAACAGATGCTCTTTGACCTCGTCCGTCATGCCGGTTCCGGTGTCACTTACGCTGAGCATGACGTAATCTCCGGGGATGATGCCGGTGTGCGCCCGCGCGTACGGTTCGTCGAGGTAAACATTGCTCACGGCGATGCTGAGCTTGCCGCCATTGGGCATGGCATCACGGGCATTGACGACCAGGTTCATCAGCACCTGCCCGATATAGCCGGAATCAGCCCGCACCCGTCCGGACTGTTCGCCGGGGACGATCGTCATATCGATGCTTTCATCGATGAGCCGGCCGAGCATTCGCTCCAAATCCCGCACCACGTCATTGAGATCCAAGACCACCAGTTGCACGGTCTGTTTCCGGCTGAAGATCAAGAGTTGCCGGGTCAACCCGGCCGCGCGCTCGGCCGCCAGCCGGATCATCTCCAAATTATTCTTGAGCCCATGGTCCGGGCCGAGTTTCGCCATCATCAAATCGCTGTAACCCATGATGACCGCGAGAATGTTGTTAAAATCATGCGCCACCCCGGCGGCGAGCTGGCCGATCACATCCATTTTTTGCGCCTCGATCAGCCTTCCCTCCGCCTGGTTCTTCCGTTTCTCCGCCGCGAGATGGAAGAGCCGGACTTCAAGCAGGTTGTGAACCCGCATCAACACCTCGGCCAGGTCAAACGGTTTGCTGACGAAATCCTTGGCCCCGGCCCGCAGCGCGCGCAGTTTGTGATCCGGCTGGGCGGTGATGACGAGCACCGAAAGATAGCCTTCGGGTTCGATGGCCTTAAGGCCCTCCATCACTTGGAAGCCATCCATGACCGGCATTTGCAGGTCGAGCAGAATCAGGGCATAGCGGTTTTTACGGTAGAGCTCGCAAACCTCGAGCGGATACCGGGTGGAAGTGACGGCGGTATAGCCGGCGCCGCGCAGCACTTGCTCCAAGAGGGCGACATTGGCCGCCTGATCATCCACGATCAGGATGCTGGCATTGAGGATGTCCGCTGGGCTGATCATGTCATTGCTCCCCGGGTTTTGTGGTTTAGGGCGCGGTCTTCTCCGCAAATTCCAGCGCCACCTTCAGCGTTTCCATGAAGTCATCGACCTTGATGGGCTTGGTCAGATAGCGGAAGAATCCCGCCTCGATGCCCTTCGCAATGTCACGCGGCATGGCATTGGCGCTGAGGGCGACAATCGGGATGTGCGCCGTGACCGGGTCCTCGCGCAGAATTTTCAAGGCCTTGATGCCGCTGATACCCGGGAGATTGATGTCCATCAGGATTACATCCGGCAGGGTGGAGCGGGCCAGTTCAATGCCGAGGGTTCCATTGACCGCGGTCAGGAGCCGCATGTCCGGGCACCGCGCGATGAGTTGCTCGATCAGTTTGAGGTTGGCCGGATTGTCCTCGACATAAAGCAGCGTGTGCAAAGGCGCGCCGGTCGGGGCCGGTGATTGGGCCGGAGCCAGGAAGACGCCGCGCGGTTCCTCAAGTTTGGGCGCCGTGGCGGAACTCAATTCGCACCAGAACACGCTGCCCACGCCGACCGTGCTTTCCACGCCGAGCGCGCCCTTCATCAATTCGGCGAGCCGCCGGGTCACCACCAGGCCAATGCCCGTGCCCGCCACGCTGCCGTTCTCCTGGCCGAGCCGGTTGAAGGGCTGGAAGAGTTGCGCCAGCTTTTCCGGCGGCAGTCCCTCGCCGCTGTCCGCGACGCTGAAGCGGATGCGTTCCGGGGCGCTCACCGAGCATTCCACGACCACCGTTCCCCGCTCCCGGTTGTATTTGATCGCGTTGGAAAGCAGATTGATGAGAATCTGTTTCAGCCGGGTCCGGTCGGCGCTGACATAGACGGCATCCGTGAATTCCGGGAAGGTCATGCGAATGCCGCGCTGGCGTGCCTGCGGCTCCATCATGTCCCGGCATTCGGTCATCAACTCGGACATCGACACGGCTTCCGTGGACAACGATACCTGGCCGGATTCGATGCCGGCGAGGTCGAGGATTTCGTTGATCAGCTTCAGCAAATACCATCCCGCCTGGAGGATCTGGGCAATGCTTTCCCGTTGGGACACTGTCGGCGCCGGCAAAGCCGAGTCCATGAGTTGGGCGAAGCCGAGAATCGCGTTGAGCGGGCTGCGAAGCTCATGGCTCATGCTGGAGAGGAAGTCCGATTTGGCCAGGCTGGCCTTCTCCGCGGTAAACCGGGCGTGCTCGAGGGCGACGTTCGTTTCCTGCAACGCGCGCTCAAAGCGTTTGCGCTCGGTGACATCGCGCGCCGCGGCGAACACACCCTGCAGTTTCCGGTCCCGGTCGTGAAACGTGGAGCCGTTGTAGGACACCACGGTTTCCTTCCCGTCCCGGGAACGCGCGGTCAACTCGTAATCGGTGAGCTTTTTTCCGCTTAAAATCAGCCGGATGCCCTCCTCCGCCCGCTCCGGATCGGTGAAGTAGTCCTTGAACGGCGTGCCGATCAACTCATCGCGCGTGCAGCCGGTGAGCGCCTCCATTTGTTTGTTAACGTCCGTGATGATCCCCTGCGGATCGGTGGTCATCAACGCGTCGATGTTGGATTCGATAAGCGAACGAGTGTAGAACTGCTGGTCGCGGAAGCGTTGATCCAGCCGTTTCTGCTCCGCCTCAACCTGCTTGCGCGCGGTATTGTCCGTGCCGATCAGGAGGTAGCCGATGATATTGCCCTGATTGTCGCGCAGGGCCGTGACCGACACGACCGCGGGAACCCGGGTGCCATCCTTGCGGACGTACGTCAACTCGTAGATATCCTCGATCCCGCGCGAGGCCTTGAACACCAGGGCCTCGAACCCCGGCGCGATGGTGGTTTCCAATTCCCGGCTCAACACCTTGGCGCGCGCGATGACCTCCTGGGGATCGGAGATGTCCGCCGGGGTGATTTTGTTCATCACCTCGGCGGCCTTGTAGCCCAGCATGCGCTCGGCGCCGACATTGAAGATTTGGATCACACCTTTCTCGTCGGTGGCGATGCTCGAGAAATTGGCGCTGTTGAAGATGGCGTTCTGCAAGGCCCCCGCCTCCAGCAACGCCTCCTCCGCCCGCTTGCGCGCCGTATTGTCCGTGCCGATCAACAAATAGCCGATGATGCCGCCCTGGCCATCGCGCAGCGCGGTGACCGATACCACCGCCGGAAAACGGCTGCCGTCCTTGCGGATGTAGGTCAGTTCATAAACGTCCTCGATCCCGCGCGAAGCCTTGAACACCAAGGCCTCGAATCCGGGCGCGATGGTGGTTTCGAGTTCCAGGCTCAAGGCCTTAGCGCGGGCAATCACTTCCTGCGGATCGGAGATGTCCGCCGGGGTGATCTTGTTCATCACCTCGGCGGCGGTGTAGCCCAGCATGCGCTCCGCGCCGACATTGAAGATTTGGATCACGCCTTTCTCGTCAGTGGCGATGCTGGAGAAATTGGCGCTGTTGAAAATGGCGTTCTGCAAGGCCCCCGCCTCCAGCAACGCCTCCTCCGCCCGCTTGCGCGCGGTGTTATCGGTGCCGATCAACAAATAGCCGATGATGCCGCCCTCGCCGTCGCGCAACGCGGTAACTGACACAACCGCCGGAAAACGGCTGCCATCCTTGCGGATGTAGGTCAGTTCATAAACATCCTCGATCCCGCGCGAAGCCTTGAACACCAGGGCCTCGAATCCGGGCGCGATGGTGGTTTCGAGTTCCAAGCTCAAGGCCTTCGCGCGGGCAATCACTTCCTGCGGATCGGAGATGTCGGCCGGGGTGATCTTGTTCATCACCTCGGCGGCGGTGTAGCCCAGCATACGTTCCGCGCCGACGTTGAAAAGTTGAATGACGCCTTTCTCGTCGGTGGCGATGCTCGAGAAGTTGGCGCTGTTGAAGATGGCGTTTTGCAACGCCCCCGCTTTGAGCAGATCTTCCTCGCCCCGGCTATTGATGACTTCCGCGACGGCGGAACTGTCGTCAAGGATAACAGTTTGTTCCATAGTTTGTTCCAATTTTAAACCGCGATTAACCCGGGCCCGGATTCAGCGTGGCCACTGGTGGATCGAGGAAATGCTGCTCCATTTCCACTCCCGCCCGCATGGTTTGTCTGGTGACCCTTTATCCGCCCAAATGATGTTTGATACAGGCGAGCACTTCCACAAGGACGACCGGCTTGGCCAGAAAGGTTTGCCCCCCGACGAGGCCGCGCCCCGCTTTAAGTTCCGCTTTCGTGACCGCTCCCGTTAAAAATACAATCGGCACCGTTTTCAAATGGGGATTTACCTTGAAACAAGCGGCCAGTTCGCCGCCGTCCATGCCGGGCATCATCACATCCAAAAGAATCAAGTGTGGTTGGAACTCCGCCGCCGCGGAAAGGGCGGCTTCAGCGTGATTTTCCTCCCGCACCTCGTAATCGTTGGTCTGTTCCAGGTAGAGTTTCAACAGCCGGGTGTTGGCGGGCTGGTCGTCCACAGCCAGGATGCGTTTTTTGTCCAATTTGATGGTCGTATTCATGTCCGCGGACTTTAAGGAATTCCTAATGTGCGAGTCCGGCGGAGTCTGTACTATTAGGGTGGATTCGCGCCATACGGTATTCTGCTAATATCACCGGTTATTTGGCGGATCGGCGCGGGAACCAACGCCGTTTCCTCCCGGGCGCCGGCGGAGGGTTTTCCGAGTTCTCCTTCACCACGGCCATCATCTCCTCCATGCCCTCCTTGATCTGGTTCACCTGGGGATGCACCTCCTTGATGAGATCATGCTCGATCCGGGATAGCTTTTCGATTCGTTTGCCCTGGTCGGCGAGCTGATCCAAAAGGGAATTTTGTTTCAGGGAGAGCTGGCGCATCCACCAAAAGCAAAACACCCAGCAAACGGTCCCGGCGACGGTCATCCAGAAAGAAAGGTCGTTTTTACTCATGGTTCAATAGAAAATCAATCCCTCACCCCATGGGGCACGGAAAGGGGAAAAATTCCCCGGGGTAAAGATCCCGCATTGAATTCATTATTAACACGGGTTCACGGGGATCAACCGTCGCTCCGCGACGGAGGCGTTGCGGTTACGCTTCTCCGTGGGTTGAAAACCCACGGCTACCATCATAACCTCGCTCCGCGAGGGTTAAAGTAGTCGCGCAACTCGCGAACTTTCCGACCGCGGAACGGTCTTGTCAGCCGCCCAAATGATGCCGGAGGCAGGCGGCCAATTCCGTAAGGACGACCGGCTTGGCCAGAAAAGGGTAACCCCAGAACCGCCCGCGAGCCGCCGCAACCTCTTCCTTCGTAATGGCCGCCGTCAGAAAAACAATTGGCACCGCTTTCAATCCGTGACTCGCCTGAAAACGACCGACCAAATCCCAGCCATCCATACCCGGCATCATCACGTCCAAAAGGATTAAGTGGGGCTGAAATTCCGCCGCCGCGGAAACTGCGGACCGGGCGTCATTTTCCTCCCGGACCAGGTAATCGTTGGTTTGTTCCAGATAGAGTTTTACCAACCGGGTGTTGGCGGGGCGGTCGTCCACGGCCAGGATGCGCTTTTTATCCGATTTGATGGTCGTATTCATGTCCGCGGACTGACGGGAAACTCAAACGATGGTCACCTGGACGCTGCTCTCGATGATGCCGGTGGCGATGGCGTGACGGGTGAGGCCGGCGGTATCGTGGATATCGAGTTTGCGCATGAGGTTCTCGCGGTGTTTCTCGACGGTTTTGACGCCGATGCCGAGTTCGGCCGCGGTTTCCTTGTTGGCCTTGCCCTCGGCAACCAATTGCAGCACTTCCATCTCCCGCGAGGTCAGTTCGGCGATCTTCTTGTGAAGCACGCCCTCCCGGTCGGTGGAAGGCGAACTGATCCGGTTCTGACGCCGGGACACCGACGGGCTGAAAAATGTTTTTCCGCTTTGCACCTCCCGAATCGCGCGGCAGACGTCGTGGGCGGAGGTTTGCTTGAGCAGAAATCCCACCGCGCCCGCCTCGGTGGCGCTTTTGACATAGGCGTCGTCGCTGTGCGCGGAGAGCATGAGAATTTTGGTGCGCGGAAATGCCTTGATCGCCTGGCGGGTGGCCTCGAGGCCATTGAGCAGGGGCATCGCAATGTCCATTAACACCACCGCGGGGCGCAGGGTCTCGATCAAGTTGATCGCCTGGCGGCCGTCCTGCGCCTCGCCTACCACCTCCAGATCGGGCTCGAGTTCGAGCATCTTGCGAAAGCCCTCGCGTACAATTGTATGGTCATCGGCTAGTAACACAGTGATTCGTTTCATAATATTTGAAGTTTAATTTCCGGCTTGATCGACACGTCTGTTTCCGGCGCCGGCAGGCCCCGGGTGGATGGGATTTGCGCCACAATCGTGGTGCCCGCGCCCGGCGCCGACTGGATTTCAAAATTTCCCCCAACCATTTCCAAGCGCTCCCGCATACCGAGAAGTCCGAGGCGGCGGCGGCCTTTTCCGTGCATGACATGCTCAACCTGGAAGGATTTGCCGTCATCCTTGATTTTCATGCGGATGAAATCCGGCAATCGCTGGATGCTCACTTCCACGCGACTGGCGTGCGCGTGACGGCCCACATTGGTGAGCGCCTCCTGGGCGACCCGAAAGAGGACCGTACGGCGGGCAATGTCCAACTGTTCCACGTCCGCAAAAGCGGACAAACTGGCGTGGACGCCGGTGCGGGTGGTGAAGGCTTTCATAAACGTATGCAACGCGGGAATCAGGCCGAGATCATCCAGGACGGCCGGACGCAATTCGCGGGCAAACTGATGCACGATGTCCACGGATTTTTCCACCAATCGCTGCGTACGGGCGATGTTGCGGTACAGCCCCTTGGTGTTGGTCCCGGCCTGCTTCGCCAGCGCCGCCAGCCGGACATTGATGCCCGTCAGGGTCTGGGCGATGACATCATGCAGTTCCCGGCTGATTTTTTTGCGCTCCTCCTCCTGGGCCGAGAGAATCTGGCGGGACAACCGCCGCAACTGCTCCTGCAGGCGGTCCGATTGCTCAAGCAATTGCGAGTAATGGCGCTCGCTTTTCAGCAGCGCCGCCTCCGCCGCCTTGCGCTGGGCGATCTCCAAACCCAATTCCACATTCGAGGCGGCCAGTTCCACCGTGCGCCGGCTCAGGGTCTCGACAAATTTTTTCAGTTGGGCGGTGTCGGCGCGGGCGCTGCGGTGGGTTTTCTCAATGGGCGTGATCGCCGCGGCAAAAAAAACGCCCGCCCGCTTGATGAGCGCCGGCCGTTTTCCGGCCGGATGGCGCGGCAGGACTTGCGTGACCAGGGTGTACTCGTGGAGCTTGGCGAGGTCCAGCGTTTGCAACCCCGCGGCGAGGGCCTGGCTCCCGAGCCCCCGGGCGGATTCCAAGCCGGCCCCCCGGCCCTTGAGCAAATGCGCCCGCAAGGCCTTTTGATAACGTTTCGACAAACTGGCGGGATTGAGCGTCATGGTTTTTTTAGTTCGCGGGCCGAGCGGCGCGCGGACCGGGCGGAGTCGATCACCAACCGCCGGGTGCTGGCAATCCCCTGCTTGAGGCCCATGGTGTTGCCATGGGCTTCCTGTTTCAAGGTGATCAGCCGGACGTTAATACCCAAAAGCGTCTGCGCGATTTCATCCTGAAGGGCGCGGCTAAGCTTCCGGCGCTCATTCTCCTGCGCCGCGAGGACCTCGTGGGTCAATTGCCGCAAACCCTCCTGAAGCTGCACGGAATCGCGCAAAAGTTTGCCGTAATGCTCCCCGTTTTTCTTGAGGGCCGCCTCCACGCTCTTGCGCCGGAGGATGCCGCGTTGCAACTGGCGGTTGGCGGCGGCCAGCTCGAGCGTGCGCTGATTGAGGGTATCGTTCAACCGGCCCAAATCGATCTTGCTTTGCCGCGCGGCCCGGTGGGTTTCAATGATTGGCGTAATGGCGTCGGAAAAAAATGCCGCAGCCAGCGTGACCCGCGCGTTTTCGCGATTCGACAAATTCAGCGCCACGAGCGCCTGCTCGTGAACCCGGGCCAAATCCAAGGTTTCCAATCCGAGGCCAACCGCGCGGCGTCCCAGCCTCAAGGCCGGCACGGGACTCGCGGGCCGGCCCGGCTCGAGATGCTTGCGTAACGCGGCCAGGTATCGCGCGGACAGTCGGATCAAATCTGGTTTCATTTTTTGCCGGCGGTTTGCCGGTAAACCACCTGAATGGCGCACAATCCACCCGCCGGCGGGATTTGCCTATCAGGTAATACCCGAAGACCCGGCCCGGCCGCCACTTGGCTCCACTTCTTATTTACAGAACGACGCCGGGAAAATGCGTTTTGTCCGCCCGTTCTGGTTACACCTAATGGTAGAAGAACAATCCCCGGCTAGGATATCAACGCTGGCCACCACCAATTACCTTAAATGAAAATCCCAATTATCGCAATCACCCTCGGCACCCTCACTTTACTCGCCGCCGGCTGCAAACCGGCGGACGACAAGCCCGCGCAAAGCACCTCGGAGCAATTGGATAAAGCCAAAATGGAGAGCACGGCGGCCGCGCGGGACATGGAAGACTATACTTACGCGCGGAAGGCCGAGTTCGTTACCAAGATGCAAGGCCAGTTGGACGGACTCAACCGGGACTTGGAGCAGCTTACCGCCAAAATCGAGAAATCCAGCGACGAGGTCAAAGCGGAGGCCAAACCGAAAATGGAGGCGCTCCGCGCGCAGGCGGACCTCATGGCCAAACAACTGGACGCGGCCAAAAACGCCGACGGCTCGACCTGGGACACCGTGAAAGCGGACTCCAAGAAGGCTTACAAATCAATGAAGGACGGATTCGACGACGCCCGCCAGTGGGTGAGCGACAAGATCAAGCCGTAACCCGATCAAAATTTCACAGCGCCGGGGAACCCTCCGCGGCTCGCAAGGAAAAAGAAAATAAACCAACAAGAATCAAACACGAAAAATTATATGACCAAAACATTTGAAACCAGGCGGAAAGCTCCGCCGATGCTAACCCTGGCGGTTTGTCTCGGCGCATTGCCCTTAATCTATGCCGTCAGCGGCTGCCGCTCCACGGCTCCGACGCCCAGTGAGGCTCCGATGCCGGCCGTCGTCTCCATTGTGGGACCTCCCGGCCCCCAAGGCGCCCCCGGCCCCGCGGGCGCGGTGGGCGCCACCGGAGCAACTGGCGCTCCGGGCGCGGGTATTGCCGGACCTGCCGGCGAGCAGGGACCCGTCGGCGCGACCGGCGCGCGCGGGCAAATTGGCGCGACCGGCGCAATCGGTTTGAGTGTGGCTGGTCCGGCGGGTGATCAAGGCGCGGTCGGGCCGGCCGGCGCGCAAGGCCGGGTCGGAGCGACGGGTATTGCCGGTCGGGTCGAAGTGGGCGCGGCTGGTCCCGCCGGTGCCACCGGTCCCGCGGGAGCCCAGGGTGCGACGGGAGACGTGGGTGTGCAAGGCGCGAGCACGATCGGCGCGGTGGGCGCGGCCGGCCCGGCCGGTCAGCGCGGCATCCAGGGAGCCACGGGAGATACCGGCGCCCAAGGCGCGACGGTGGTTGGCCCCAAGGGCGCCACTGGCGCGGTGGGAGCGGCCGGAGTGCGGGGAACCGTTGGTGACCCCGGCGCGCAGGGTGCGACGCTGGTCGGCCCGACCGGTCCCGCCGGTACCGTTGGTTCGGCGGGACCGCAAGGTCTGGCTGGAGCCGCCGGTGCGCAAGGCAATACCACCGCGGGAGCCGCGGGCGCGGTTGGCCGTCCGGGTGAGGCTGGGGCGCAAGGGCGTACCGGCGCCACCGGCGCGCAGGGCGACGTTTCGGCGGGGGTCGTGGGAGTGACGGGCGCGGCGGGTGAGGCCGGACCGCAAGGGACCGTTGGCGCGACTGGCGCGCAGGGTCCGACGGGCATGGTTCCGTGGACCTTTTTCGACGAATACATATTTGATAACAATCGCGCGAACCTTCGGGCCGCGCAGAAAGACAGCATCGCTTACGTCGCGCGGTACCTAAATGCGAATCCGTCCCTGAAAGTCGCCATTGACGGCACCATGGCCCCGCACGGCACCGACCCGCGCAACCAGGAATTGAGCGATCTGCGCGTCAAGGCCATCCGCGACTTGCTGCTCAAAGGCGGCGTGCCCGAGGCCAAGATTCAAACCGGCCCGTACGGCGACGCCCGGCTCACGCGCGACCGCCGCGTCGCGGTACTGTTCCGGACTGATAATTAACGGGCAGGGAAACCCCGGCCATGCCTGGCCGGGGATTACTCCAGCCCGCGTCAAATAAAACCAAAAAAAAAGTAAATCATATGTTATACACAATTGCGGTAATTCTGATCATTCTCTGGCTGCTCGGCATGGTAAGCGGCTATGCCATCGGCGGATTTATTCACATTCTACTGGTGGTCGCCATTATCATGGTGCTCGTCAATCTCATTTCCGGCCGCCGGGCGCTTTAAGCGCCGCCCGCCCGGGCGGGAAAACTGGAAAAACCTTATGAACACAAAAAGCATAGTCGCGGTCCTGCTGATCAGCCTGGGCATCGTGGTGCTCGCCTACTCGGGCCTCAGCTTCAACACCCCGGGGAAACCAATCGAGTTTCTGGGCCTGCATATTCAAACGACCGACAATCACTTCATTCCACCGGT
>Ga0206847_10166_pt1 | contig 21956 bp, 19 predicted proteins | sample Alteio_BWOrgCont_17_FD_152880 | JGI IMG/M metagenome (GOLD analysis project Ga0206847, IMG submission 152880) | Enriched cells from forest soil in Barre Woods Harvard Forest LTER site, Petersham, Massachusetts, United States -... | ecosystem: Environmental > Terrestrial > Soil > Temperate forest >... | reverse complement strand
AAAGAATCCTGTTCGCCACCATCGGCTCGCTTGGCGATCTCCATCCCTGCCTCGCCCTTGCTTTGGAGCTGCAACGCCGCGGCCACCAGGTCACCATAGCATCCACGGAATACTACCGGCTCAAAGTGCAAAACCTCGGCCTGAATTTCCACCCCATCCGCCCCGACTGGGACCCCACAGACCGCGAAATGATTCGCCAATGCGAGGATCTGAAGCGTGGACCGGAAATCCTCTTCCGCAAATTCATCCTCCCGCATCTCGACCACACGTTTCAAGACCTGCTTCAGGCAGCCCAATCCGCGGACCTCATGGTAGCCGGCGAGCTAAACTACGCCGCGCCCCTTGTTGCGGAAAAGCTGAGCCTTCCCTGGGCATCCGCCATCCTCTCGCCCGCGTCCTTCTTCTCCGCCCACGATCCCTCCGTCACGGTCAACGTCCCTTGGCTGATCCATGTCCGCAAGGCCGGCCCTCAGGCTTATCGCGCGGTCTTCAACCTGGGCCGATTCGGAACCAGGCACTGGTGGGATCCGGTTCGAAAATTGCGTCGGGAACAGGGCCTCCAGCCAGATTGCGACCCGCTATTTCGGGATAAATTCTCGCCTGACCTGGTTCTCGCGCTTTTCTCCCGAGCCTTCGCCCCCGCGCAGCCCGATTGGCCCGCCCAAACCGTCCAGCCCGGTTTCGTCTACTTCGACGCCGCGGGATCAAGCGCTGAAAGCGATCCCCGCCTGACTGCCTTCCTCGCGGAGCCAGACCCTCCCATCGTCTTCACCCAGGGCTCTACAGCCGTCCATTCGCCGGGAAACTTCTACGAAGTCAGCGCGCAGGCCGCATCAGCAGTCGGCCGCCGTGCCCTTCTACTCGGCACCGCTGCCGCACCCGGCCCTTCATCGCCGCAGATCCTTGCGCTGCCCTACGCTCCCTACTCTCAGGTCTTTCCCCGCGCAGCCGTCAATGTGCATCAGGGCGGTTCCGGCACAGTGGGCCAGGCATTGCGCGCAGGACGCCCCCAGCTCATCGTCCCCTTCGGATGGGACCAGCCAGATAATGCCGTCAGAGTCCAGCGTGCCGGAGCAGGAATTCATCTCCCTCGAGCCGAATATTCCGTCAGCTCAGCGACAGCGGCCTTGAATCGGCTTCTAAACGAGGCTCAATTCTCCCAGCGGGCAGCACGGGTCGCATCCGAAATTCAAGCAGAAGACGCCCTCGCCTCCGCCTGCAACGCCATTGAGGCTATTCTTCCTGTCTGAACTCCGAACTCGAAATCTCCTCAGTACCTCTGCAAAAACTCCGGATCAACAGGATTCTCAAACAGCGAAGCATCCCGCGTCACAATCGTCAGCCCCGACGGCGTAACAAAATACCGCCGCTTGTCCTCAACCGCGTCGTAACCAATCACCGTGCCCTCCGGAATATGCACATCGCGATCGATAATCGCCTTCCGAATCCGGCAATGCCGCCCAATATTTACGTGCGAAAAGATAATGCTCGCATCCACATCCGAATACGAATTCACACGCACATCCTGCGACAGCACCGAGTTCGAAACCGAAGCGCCGGAGATGATCACGCCCGCCGTAATCACTGAATTGACCGCTGTCCCCGTCCTCCCAGGCTCGCCAAACACAAACTTCGCCGGTGGATACTGCCGCACCCGTGTCCGCATAGGCCAGCTCTTGTCGTAAAGGTTGAACGTCGGCGAAACCGAGCACAAATCCATGTTCGCGTCGTAGTAGGCGTCCAGCGTCCCCACATCGCGCCAATAGAGGGCCTGCTGCTTGTTCTCGTCCACAAAGCTGTAGGCCATCATCTTCTTCTGTCCCAGCAGGTTGGGCAGAATGTTATGCCCAAAGTCGTGCTTGGAATTCGGGTCCTCCGCATCGGCGATAAGAGCCTTCAGCAGCACCTCGGTATTGAAGATGTAAATACCCATCGAGGCATCAACCGCGTTCGGATTGAATGGCGAACGAAAGCTTGTAGACACCGGCTTCTCCTGGAAGCCCAGCACCTCACCGCTCTTGCCCACTTCCACCACCCCAAACTGCCTCACTTCATCCGGCCCAATCGGCAGCGTGGCCAGGGTGACCTCAGCGCCCTTCTCCTTGTGGTAAGCCAGCATCCGGCTGTAATCCATCTTGTAAATGTGGTCGCCGGACAAAATAATCATGTGCTTCGGCTGCTCGCTGCCAATCGAGTAAATGTTCTGATAAACCGCGTCGGCCGTCCCCATATACCAGGCCGACCCGGTCCGCTGCATCGGCGGCAGAATCTCGAAAAACTCCCCCAGCTCCTGCGCCACAATCCCCGTCCAGCCTTCGCGGATATGCCGGTTCAGCGAGAGCGCCTTGTACTGCGTGAGGATGTACACCTTGCGCAAGCCGGAGTTGATGCAGTTTGAGAGCGTGATGTCGATGATCCGGTAATGTCCGCCAAACGGAACAGCCGGCTTAGCGCGATCGCGGGTCAGCGGGAACAGGCGTTCTCCCTGTCCACCAGCAAGCAATACTCCAAGTGTGTCTCTCATATCCGTTTGAACCTGCCTTTTTGCTTCTCGGAAGGGCGTATCCAGAATCGTTGGATGCCACTATCCGGTACACTATCTTTTCCGGCGGCACTTTTCCACACCGTCACCGAACGGTGGAGGATACCACACACAGATGAACTTGGCAGCCCCTACATTCAACTCAACAAATTCGCCCGCAAACGGCAAAGGCCATCCGCTCTGAACGGATGGCCCTACCAATCAAAAAACCTGAACCCCTCTGGAATCCTGATTCTAAAATTCACAACAAAATAAATGCTGTCATCCTGAGCGAAAGGGGCCCCAAACGTCTTTCAGTTTGGGGGTGGTGAGTCGAAGGATCTGCGGCTGTTTCTTCGACGAACTTCAGACTCAATCCCTCTACCGCTTCTTCTTGAACTTATACTGAACGCCCACCGAGATAGCGAAGTTCACATCGAACTGGCTCACCTTAGGCGCATAGTTGGTCCCGTAATGCGTCATCACCGCGTCCGGAGTAATCCTGAACACCCAATGCTCTGACCGATTCAGATCCATATGTCCGCCGATAATGGCCGCCGGCGCAAGCTGGTCGTTGTAGAAGTCGACCACGGCGGGAGAATAGCCCAGCAAATCCTGCTGAAACTTCCCATAAGCTCCGCCGAATAGCGCATGGGCAATCAGCGCCCCATGCTTGTTATGTGGGCCCAGCCATTCCGCTCCGCCCGCAAAAATGTATTGCGCCACAAATGGCCCCTGGATGCCCTTGTCATTGACCCCTGCGCCGCTCGTTCCCACATAGCCGCGTCCCGTGGCCTCGATCGCAAAATGCTTGGTCAGCCAATAGGAGCCGGTTAGATCAAGTCCGCCCAGATTCGAGCCTTGCACCAGTGTCGGGCCGGCCTTCATGTGGTCGTACGCCAGGCCAAGAGAAATGTCATAGCGGTTGTCATAATGCACATTGGCCAGTGGGTCAACCACAACATACGTGCCATTGCCGGTTGTTTGGGCGGCGGTGCTCTGGGCCTCTGCGAGGGCTCCTGCAAAGACAAACAGGGCTGCAAAAGCCAGGAAAGTGGCGGAAAATCTTACGAAGAAACGCATGATCATCCAGCTTACAGGACCGCCCCGACAGCGGACAACGCGGGGAGTCTATTAGAGCCTGTGGTTTGAGCAGGCATTGGTTGAGTTACGGCACGCATCGCTCCAGCCAGCGCGTCCACGCAAGATACCGGGCAGTCTTGAGGACTTCGACGGCTGCGAACCCATCAAGGTCAACCGCGGATTCCGGAGAAAGCGGCGGCGCGGCATGGTTCCGCCACTCAATCGGCAACGGATCGAAGATCAGCCCAGCCCGCTTCAGATGCCATTCGCTCGAAATCACCTCAGCCGAATGCCATCCGTGCGCCTTCATAATCCGCACCGAATAGCATGCGTTCTGGATCGTATCCTGGGCCTCTGGTTCAACAAAGATTGCGGACTCCGGAATACCCAGCGCCTGCGCCGACCGGGCCATCACGCGCGCCTCCACAAAGCGATTATGGGCCGCGCCTCCAGTCAGAATCAGCCGCGGAGCCACGCCTCTTTGGTACTCGTGAACCCCCTCGGAAACCCGCGCAAGCTGCTCCGGGCTGGGATTTCCATCGCTATCCGCCGGGCTGCCAAGCACAATAATCGCGTCAAACCGGCTCAGCGAAGTATTGGATTGTGGCGCAAGCCCGCGGTCGATCGCCGCCCAGATCACCAGAACCAACACAGCCTCCGCAGCCGCAATGGCTACGCGCACCTGCCAGCTAAATGGTTTGCGCCGCGGCCTTTGCTGTCTCTGATGCGCGGAGCGAGTCTGTACCCGCCGTGGACGACCGACAGCAGCATTTCGAGGAACATTGTTGGGGGACAACCGGAATCTCCTCCAGCCTCTACTTTAAAGGAGGCCGGAGGCATACCATCCCCTTCACCCAAGATCCGCCGCCGTGCCCCAAGCCGAGAACACGAAATCCTTTAGCGGCTTGCGGGTCCGAGGAGACGTCTCTTGCGTCCGGAATTGCTCGTTCGGCAGTGCATGAGGCTCCCCTTGATAACCGAGCGCAATCACCGCGCCAATAACGTAATCTTCAGGAATTTCAAAGGCGGCGCGAGCAGCGTCCTGGTCGAATCCCGCCATCTGGTGGGTCGCCAGCCCCAGCGCCTTAGCCTGTAGAGTCAAAATGGAAGCAGCCGCCCCCAGGTCGTACAGGGCAACCCGGTTAGGGCTGTCGTTCTGGGTGAACTTCGCTTTGGAAACACCCAGAATAAGCACTGGCGCGGCCTTCGCCCAAAGTTGATTGAAGGCCATCAGAGAGTCGAATATTTTCGTGTAAGCCTCTGAGCCTCGGGTCCCAACCAGGAAGCGCCAAGGCTGCTCGTTGTGAGATGAAGCGGCCCATCGCGCAGCCTCAAAGACCTTAGCCAGATCTGAAGCGCTAACCTCGCGATCAGAGAAGGGCCGCGGGCTCCATCGAGAGTGAAACAAGTGCAGGACCCCCTCGACTTCGGGGGCTTTTTTCAAGTCATTTAGTTCTTCTAGCAATGCGGTCATGGATCAAGGCTCCTGGACGGCGACTGCGCGTCAGCCAGTTTGATTCGCCAATCCATGTGGAAGACTCTTGAATCCAACCCAAGCGCAACGAACGAGAGGCCAATCGCACCCAAAAAGCTCCGTGCCCCGTTCTTGCGACTTTTTCCTGTCGCAAGGGCGGGAGACCACAACCCTCAACCAGTCCCGCTCATCTCGAACCAAATCAGCCCGCAACACCCACCGAACCCCCGGCGCGCGCCTCCGCCTCATGTCCCGCCACACAGACACAATTTCGTCCAGACTCCTTAGCCGCATAAAGTGCCCGGTCAGCTGCCGCCACCAGCTCTGCAGGAGCGCTCCACCATTCCCCCCGCGCCGTCGCTACGCCCACGCTGACGGTCAGATACGGCACTACCTTCGATGCCGGATGAGGCAAATTCAGATCGGCAATCGCTTTGCGCACCTTTTCGCCAAAATCCGTGGCAAAATCCGCGTCCGTATCCGGAAGAATAATCGCGAATTCCTCGCCGCCAAACCGCGCCGGCACATCCATCTGGCGTCGGCAAAGCCGCGTCAACTCTGACCCCAGCAGCATCAGGCATTCATCGCCTTTCTGATGTCCCTGTGAATCGTTAAGCGCCTTGAAATGATCCACATCGATCATCAAAAGCGACAGCGCGGACCCCGTTCTCCTCACCCGCGAGCATTCCTTTTCCAACGTCTGATCAAATACCCGCCTGTTGGCCAGCCCGGTCAGAGCATCGGTAAACGACAAGCGCGAAAGCTCCTCATTGGCGCGACGCAAATCAGCAGTCTTCTCTTCAACTACCTTCACCAGCTCGCGTTCCCGCCTCTGCGCTCCCAGAAACCGCAGCCGCAGCGTTATGCCCGCCACTGTCAGCGGGATCAGCGCACACAATCCGATAAACCACCAGTTGAAATACCACGGCGTCCGAATGCTGAACGGGAACCCCGTCCCATGCCCGCTCCACGGCCCATCGCTATCTCGCGCGTCGATTTCCAGCCGGTAGGCTCCAGGCGCCAGATTCGCAAACTGCAGCTGACGTTGTGTTGTTTCCGTCCAGCTTGAACCAGGCCCACCCAATCGATAACGGAAGATCACTTCATTCTGCCGCGAAGCGTTCAGCGCCGAATACCCCGCCACCAGAGAGTTCGATTGGCTGCCGAACGACGGATTGCGCAGCGACGAGACGTCCATCTTGCCAATCGATAGCCCCGTGAACACCACTTCGAGCGGTGCATCCGGCGCTTGACGCGGCAGAGGCCTGAAGTGTGAAAGCCCAGCGCTCGTCCCAATCCAGAAGGCGCCATCCGGATCTTCGACGAAAGCATTCAGGTTGCAATCGTCCCAGGCCAGGCCGTCGTTCATATCGTAGTGGCTCCAGCGCGCGCCATCCCACCTGTCAACGCCATGCTCGGTCCCAGCCCAAAGCCGTCCTTTGTCGTCGAATTCAAGGAAGTAAATAAGCCCGTCGCTGCCGGTTCGCTGCACACCCTTTTCAACTATGAAGCCGGCCCTTTGCGGATGAACGCGATCAATGCCGCCGCCAAACCTGTAGCCGACCCAGATCACCCCATTCGGTCCCGCACCCAGCGAAAGAACCTCCCGATTGCTCAACCCATCGGCCTCGGTCAGCGTCTTCCACTTGCCCCCGGAATACTCGAACAGTCCGCCAACCCCGCCAGCCCAAAGCCTGCCATCCGTGCCCTCCACAACAGCCCAAATCCGTGTAGCCGGCAACTCGGTTACGCGCGTGAATTTCGCATAGGGCGGCGTCGCCCAAAAAAGCCCCGCTTCCGTCCCAACCCACAGCCGCTGCTCAAGATCAAGGCGCAGCCTGTAAGCGGCTTTGCCACCCAAACCCTGCGCCTCTCCAAACCACACCGTCTTGCCCGTTCGCGGATCGAAGTTAGCCACCCCGCGTGTTTCAGTTCCCAGCCAGAGATGCCCGCTTGCCGCCTTCTGAATGCCGTGAACCGCAAATCCGCTCAGTCCGGCAACCTTCTTGAACGTCATCCCGAATTGGCCGCGTTCGGCTCGAACCAGGCCGGCCTCGGTCCCTAACCAAAGCGATCCGTCGCTCGCCGGAAGCATTTCATAAGCAATATCGCCCGTCAGTCCGCTCTCTTCCGAATAGCTCTCCCACTCGCGATAACCGCGCCACTGCACGAGCCCCAGCCCTGCAAATCCAATCCACAAGGAGTGCTGCCGGTCTTCGAAAACTGAATAGACCGTCCCCCGCAGCCCCACGCGGCGGTCCATCTTCTGCCATCCCCTCTCGCTTCCAATCAGCAATCCATCTGAAGAAGTCAGCAGAATCCGCCCACCGCCATCCACGGCAGGAACACCTCCAAGATTTTCCGCCGGTAGGGGCAGCAACGGTCGCTCGAACCGGGCCTTGCCCGCCGGCCATTCAAAAATCCCGCCATTCCGAGCCCGCACCCACAGGTTCCCAGCCCCGTCCTTCTGGATGACCTGCAGCTCCCGATCCGGAAGCCCAATCTCCTTTGAGTAGACTCGCGTTCCGCGCGCATCCATGCGGCAAAGTTCGTGCCCGCACCCATACCAGACCGCGTCGCCATCCACCAGGATTCCCGCCGCGCCCGGTCCCGATGTTCCCTCCGCCTGAGGAAACAATCGCATCGCAAATCCATCCTGCCCAGCCTGGGAAGAGAGCTCAATCAGCCCCGCGTCGGTGCCAAGATAAGTGTGACCCTTCCCGTCCGACTGAATGCCTTGAGCCCATGTAATCGAGTTGAAAGCCCCAGGCACCTTCTCAAAGCGATTGCCCGACAGGTGGTAGAGCCCAAAGTTCCCGCCCACCAAAAGCGACCCATCCGGAGCATCGCCAAATGCCGCCCCGGAGTTTGCCGGTATCCCCTGTGCCGTTCCAAATGCCTCGAATCGGCCTCCGTCGTAGCGGAAAATCCCGTTCTCCGTGCTCACCCAGATGAAGCCAACCCGATCCTGGTAAATTCTGCGGATAGCAAGGTTCGTCAGCCCCTCCGAACCGCCAAATCGACGAAAGCTGTATTCCTGCGCGCACGCCATTCCACTGGCAAAGGCCAAAAGAGCAAGCACTGTCGAAATGATCTTGCGGGACACAAGGATCAAAATCGGCATAATCGCTGGAACTCTTCAATGAGATTCGCGTTTATGCAGCAATGATTATGCAGGATTGAAACTATGCGCTTCGAAGAGTGTGGGATTCATTGAAGGGTACGGGATTCATCCCGTACGTTAATAGCCAATTTACGTCCCGGCTTTAGCCGCCGAGGGACTACCTCTACTCAGCGCTTCGCCCGCTTATAAAACGGCGCAGCCACCTGCTTCGCGCGAGCCGTCTGCGCCGGTCGAACCTGCACCAGCACATCCTCGCCCGATTGCGCAATCGAAGCCGGAACCAGCGCAAAAGCAATGTTGGTCTTAAGAAACGGCGACGGCGAGCCTGAAGTAATTACGCCAATCTCTTTCCCCTCGAGATTCAGAACCGGATACCCATCGCGCGCAATCCCCCGCTCCACCATCTCCAGCGCAATCACCTTCCGCGCCGGCCCCCCATTTTCGTGGATTTGCTTCAGAGCCTGCCGCCCGATGAAGTTACCCTTCTCCGCACTGTCCAGCTTCAACCACCGGTCCAGATTCGCCTCAAACACGTTGATCGTGTCCGAGATTTCATGCCCGTACAGGCTCATCCCCGCCTCCAGGCGAAGCGTGTTGCGTGCCCCAAGCCCGCATGGCCGTATCCCGAACTCCTCGCCAGCCGCAAGCAGCTCATTCCACACCTTTACGGTTGTTGCCTCATCGGCAGGCAAATAGATCTCAAAGCCGTCCTCGCCCGAGTACCCAGTCCGCGCAATCAGCACGTTGGGAACCCCGGCAACCGTACCAAACGTGAACCAGTAATTCTTGATGGCGGCCAGATCGGTCTTGGTAAGTTTTTGCAGCGTAGCCAGCGCGCGCGGCCCCTGCAATGCCAGCTGCGAGTAGTAAGCCGAATAGTCCGAAATATGAATCGACGGAAATGACCCAACCTGCTTGCGAATCCAGGCGTAATCCTTATCCTTCGTCCCCGCATTCACCACCAGCAGATAGTCATTCGCGCTCAGCCGGTGAACCAGAATGTCGTCCACAAACGTGCCTTCCGGTGTCAGCAGCGCGGAATAATGTGCCTGCCCATCCTTCAGCCGCGAAGCGTCATTCATCGTAATGTGCTGCACAGCCGCCAGCGCCCCCGGTCCTCGAAACTGGATCTCCCCCATGTGCGAAACGTCAAACAGCCCCACGCCATTGCGGACGGCCAGGTGTTCCGCAATCAGCCCACCACCAGGGCCAGGGTATTCCACCGGCATATCCCAACCCCCAAAGTCCACCATCTTGGCTTTGAGCGCGCGATGGGTAGCATTAAGCGGCGTCTTCTGGAGCGGTGCAACTTCGGTGGTCATAGGGCTATCCTCATGGTCCTGACCTTACGATAGGGAGTAGGCACGGTCGGGGTCAAACCAGCCTCAGGTGAGGGAAGCAAGTTCAATGAATCGCATGCGTGGAGTCTTAATGTTGGTCGCCGCAACCTTTGCCGCCTGGCGTGGATGGAAAATCCATTCAGGAATGCATGCGTGGACGGCCTACGGCCTCGCCGCATTGGCCCTTGGCCTGGCAGTTTGGCACCTGACACGCAAACCCGACGAGCGAAGAAATTGACTGGCCCTGCGTGCCCAAAAGTGCCCGGCCACAACCTTGCGATTTCTTCCCGTCGCAAGCGTCCCGTCTGAGAAGTTCACAACAAAATAAATGCTGTCATCCTGAGCGAACGGGGCCCCAAACGTTTTTCAGTTTGGGGGTGGTGAGTCGAAGGATCTGTGTCTGTTTCTTGAATGAACCTCGGAAACGCCATGCAATGGGCGGGAAACCACAACTCTCATCGCGACTTTGTTTTCAGCAGCCTCTTCCGCTCCCGAATCACCTTCTCGCGCTCCTTCTCCGGCAGCGCAAGCACGGTCTTAGTTTTCTTCGGCAGCTTCTCGTAAATCAGCGCATAAGAAAGCTTCAGCTCCTCTTCAATCTCCCTCGGCCGCAGAGCATCCCACCGCTCCAAAGTAACCCAGAAAAACTTGGCGGAGTAGGGCGTAGGCCGAATCCCATCCTTCTCCAGCAGCTCATGAAATCGCTCGGCCCCGCAATGAAATGCCAGCACCCCAACACCGCTTCCATCCAGATCGGTGCTGGCAAACATCTTGCCGCCAATGTCCCGATCGCCGACCCAGTAGACAAGGTGATGTCCCCAACCCACCGTTTCCGTCACAGCGGGAAGCTTGAGGCAAATCTCTCGAATCCGCTCGTTATCCATCGAAACCCAAGCCTCCAGCTCACCATTGTCACCAGTCGCCGCGCGCCAGCACCCAGGCCGCCAGCAGCAGATTGCTCACCGCGTGTGCAACGACAGCATCTCCCATGCGTCCCCGATACCGCAGCAATAAAGCATACGCCAAGCCTGCAACGATGCCCACCAGCCAGTGCTGCCCATGCATCACGCCAAACGCCAGCGAGGATAAAGCTACCGAAAGAAGCGTCAAATGAGCAAAGGGAATCTCGTCGAAATCTCGTCCCATGATCCGTCGCGCCAGATAGCCGCGGAAAGCAAGCTCTTCGGCGATAGGCACCGTGACCACCGCAGCAGCCACGCGAAACGCAATCCAGGTGAACCGCGCGAAAGGTGTAAGCGCCGCCAATGCAGGCCCGAGCGTGCTCGCGGAATTCTCATGCAGCCACAACGACGGCGCAATCCAGATCAGGAAGATGCCCACTCCTGTAAGCGGCGCAGCCCAGCCAAAACGCCAATTCAGCTTGCCGTATTCGCGCCGAAACACCCACAGCGCAATAGCAGCCGCAACAAAGCGCAACGGGTAAAGCCACTCAAAGTAACCCGAAGCGCCTTTTGAGATGAACGACGCTCCCAATATCGCCAGAAAGGGAACCAGATACGCGGCAGTAGCAAGCGATTCGCCGACCGGCCTGGCTTGCCCATACTCAGCAGGCTGCAAAGCCACCGCCCCAGCGCTCTTGCTGACCCAAGCCAGTCTCTGCGTTGCCACAGAAAAGCCCAGCGCAACCAACGTAAACGCGATCCAGCCCGCCTGCGAATGAAAGCCGACAATAGCCATCTCCGGCGCGCCCGCGTTCCCAATCAGAATGAGCGCCGAAATGCGCGCAACATTCAGCAGAAAAGCGCAAACCAGCGCGCAAGGAATGAGAAAAAGCGCCTGCGGAAACCGGTTCTCTTTGCGGAAGAACCACAGCCAGACAAGCGTGAACACCAGCACCAGTCCCAAACCCTCAATCCCCGAGCAAGGCGCTCCAACGGAGACCGAGAACTGCGGCGTCCCAATCACAAACGGCCCCGCATCCACAACCAGGTTAGGCAGCAGAAACCCAAGCACAGCCTGAACGCAACGAAACGTAATGACCTGAAGAATATAGATATTGGCTGCGCTCGGCTGTATCCAAAGCCATTGCGCAGGAGAACGCAAAAACCATGCCGCCACACCTGCGAGTACTGCGTAGAGACCGGCCGGGCTGGTTTCGCGCGCCGTTCTGACCCAAAGCTTGAATGGTATGCAAGCAAGGGCCAGCAGCACAATCCCGAGTACCAGGATCGCCCCGGAAAGCAGCAATCCAGGCAGCGAATTCAGCCACGCCCCGGAATCACGCCCGGCCACCAGGCTACCCAGAACAATTGCGCCAACACACACAAGATGCGCAACAAACAATCCAGTCCGAAATTGAATTTCTTCCTGCTGCGCCTTCAAACTGCCATAGCCAAGCCCCAGAAACACAGCGAATGAAACAATGCCGAACGGAGCCAGCGGACCCAGCAACGGAGCCGTATGCGGCGTGCTCGCGATCAGCGCGCAATCCAGCACCAATATAGCGGCCAGCAGATAGAACCGGCCCAACAGGAATCCCGGCGACAGAAAGCCGCGCAGTCGAGAGTGCGGTCCCGACTGGGACTGGTTCTTCCCAGTCAGGATCCGGTTGGAGTGGCTGTTCAGAGATCCCTCCGTCTACTTGCGAAGCCGCGAACGCAGCACCGCAAGCGACCCCGTAAGAAACGAGATTCCGGCAATTGCCAGGCTCGGATCTACTTCGGGAGCTGCTCCAGTAGTACCTCCCGAGGGAGGATTTCCACCATGATGATCGTGTGCAAAGGCCGGGGCACTCAATGCGAGCGCCAACCCAAGCACCAGGGCAGAGGACTTCCACTTTCTATTCATGGCTGTCTCCAGCTTTTGTGAACAAGCGCCGTTTTCGCGTAGAACAGAAATATAACGGCGCAAGACGTTACGTTTGACCGGACGGAATTCCGCCCAGCAGGGCCAATGCAGCTTCGAACCGCGCACCAGGGAGACAGAATTGGACGAGGCTTACCCAACTCCCCAGCTGCGGTTACAGGAACTGGCTGATTCCGTGCTTTGCCTCGCGTTCAGTCTGACCGCGTAATTGGAAAGTCACAATCACCCGGAGGCGTATTGCAGCGACCTGACAGTAATGCAGAGACTGGCCACGAGTACCCTGCGAAGTAATCAAGCGCCGCGCATATAATTTCTTTGACCCACCGGAAAGGTTCAATGAAGCAACTCATCGCAATATTCGTGTGCGTGCTGATACCATCGGCGGCGTGCGCAGGGAGACCTGAAGGTTTCCAACAGCCTGCGGATACCGCGACAATCCAGCTGGCGCCCTTGAAGCAGCTTCGCAAGGGCGTGGATTTGTGGCCGCTAATTGCGAATGCATCCAGCCCTGCAGAGCAACGCGTGAATTCAACGCTCACACGGCTCAATCAGCGTCTGACGAAGGCCGTGCAGGATTGCGACGTGAGCGCCCGGGAATCAATCAAGGAGATGGGAAGCGCCGCAGGACCTCATGACAAGGTGTCGGAAGATTGGACGCGAACCGTTGAGGTGACAATGGCTGGGCCTCGCTTCCTCAGTCTCGTGGCTAGCGATGAGCTATTTTGCGGAGGAGCACATCCCGACAACGACCAAATGGCCATGGTGTTCGATATGACCACTGGCGCGCCGGTTAACTGGATAACGCTCGTTGCCAAGTCTGCCGCGCCGTCCGCATTGACTGATTCGGTTGCGGACGGTAGCACTATGGGAGCGTTGGTTTTGCCGGCGTTGCGCAAGAGACTTGTGGATGCGGCGGACGCGGATTGCAAAGATGCGTTTCAAGATCCGCAGGGGTTTCTGCTATGGCCGGATGCGAAGCATGAAACCGTGGTGGCACAGCCCTTCGACCTGCCGCACGTCGTGCAGGCCTGCGCCAACGAAATCGACTTGACGATAGACCAGGCGCGGAAGCTCGGATTCGACGAGAGCCTGCTCACCGCTATTCAGGAAGCCCATCGACGACTTCCGGCCGCTGCGAAGCATTGACGCCGCCTAGAACTTAGCCTCAAACGCACGGAAACGTCGCTCCAGTTCCCACTGCGCCGCCGCCTTTTCGCTCCCATCCAGAAACGCCTTGCACCCCGCCGAAGGCTTCTCGCCGCCAAGCACTTGCCCCTTGCACGCAGCAACCGGCCCCGTAAATACATCCTGAGCAGCCCACAAGCTTTCCCCAGGCAGGAAGTTATGCTCCATCCCGGTCCGTGCCAGCTCTTTCAGGTCGTAGTAGCTCAGGCGGTAATCGAGGGCCGCACGCACATACTCGTGAGTCAAATCGATCCGGCTCACCCCTTCATCGTCCGTCGATAGCGCCACCGGCACATGCGCTGCCCGGTAAAGCGGAAACGGATGCTCCGCGCCCTTGATCCCCAGAATGCCCTCGTTCGAGCTCAGATTAATCTCGACCATTACATGCTTCTGCGCTAATTCCTTGAGCAACGCCTGAGCGTCATCCTCATACATCGCATCGACACCATGCCCGATCCGCTGCGCATGCCCCAGCTCAACCGCCTGCCGGATGTGAAAGCGCAGCCCTTCCGGCGGCACCAGCCCAGGAGCCAGTTCGCCGGCATGCAGACTGATCGAAACCTTGGGATAGACGGAGTGCAGGTAGTCCAGCATCTTCATCTGCAAGCTATAGTCGCGCATGGAGATGAACCCATCTTCCGGCATCACGAAGTTAATCCCTACCCAGCTATCTGCATGCGCGTCCATGCTCGCCTGGATAGTCTCAAACCCCAGCAGCGTCTGGGCAAACACCTGCTCTGGTGCGTAACCCCGCAGAATCTGGTAGATGTACCGCACCTCGACCTGACACGCCGAAGCCGGCTGCGCCGTTTCGCAATGCTCAATTTGCCGCCTGTCAGTCTCAGCGGTACGCACGTCCTCCTGATCCGCGACCACCTCCTCACGCAAACCATGGTCGAGCAATGCCTGTCTCATCTGCGCAAAATCGGCAATAAACCCAACCTCGTGCGCAATCTTCGCCGCATGGCTGAAGGTCGGGGTCTGCATCAGCTCCAGATACTGCTGATTCTCGGCTGCCGCCCGGCTAGCCACTTCGTCAACCCACTCGCCCGTGTGCTTCTTTCCCAGGCCCCCGAACCGCGCAAACGTCGCGAAAAACTGGTCATGCCCGCTGAATCCAGTGGTGGGCACAAAACTCCGCATCGAGAAAGCGTTCACCAGCCGATCGTAGAGGTCCTGATTCGCCGGAACCTTCGCCGCTGCAACCAGATGGCCGGTACAGGGCGGCTTGGCAAAACTAAGTGCTTCCGGGTCCACGCACAAGCCGTCTTCTCCGGCCGCTCGTATGAAGCTCTCCGCATAGACAGCTCCTGAAAGGTGAACATGCAAGTCCGCGCCTTTTGGGAAATCCGCGAGAAAACCCTGCATTGCGAGAGGGCCATTTTGCGCCGCAGCCTGGTAGGCGCGGACAGCGCGAACCTCCGCCAGACTAGTCGAAGCGGCTTGCTGGCCGGCAACAGTTTGAACGCTGAAAGCGAGAGCGAAGCAGGCGAGGAGGCGAGCAGAGTGGCGCATAGTTGTGTTTCAGTGTAGAGCAGGCCTCGCGCCGATGGTGAGAAATTGCTGGCGGGTTTGGCTATGAGATAGGGAGTTGCTATACTGTCTGAGGTTGTTTTTCAGCGCAGTGTTCGAGGACTCGCCCACCGTTTCCGGCGACGCCGGATTTCCGCGCACCGAATTGCAACTTGAAGTTTTCCCTGAGGCCAGATAGCTCAGTGGTAGAGCGCGGCCCTGAAAAGGCCGGCGTCGGCGGTTCAATCCCGTCTCTGGCCACCACTCCAAATTCTTCCTAAAATCCAAAGCCGTGCTCGCGGGTTTTACGCGCGAAGCGCATTAGGTCAAGCCCGCGGCCCTGAAAAGGCCCAGCCGTCGGGGGTTCAATCCCGTTTCTGGCCCTCCCTTCTCTTGCCACTCAATACCACGGCGTCCCATCTCCATGAGCCCTCACCGCCCCCTCCACCGTCACCGTATTCGGCAGCTTCATCGCCGCACTGGAATTCGGGAAAAGCACAGTCTGCCGGTCCAACGAGTAGTCCACCATGTCTGACGCCATGCGGTGGTTGCTGTTCGCCACTTCCGCCGCGTGAGCCATCGATTTTTCGGTGCCCTCCCTCGACGTCTCCATGAACTGCTCATGAGTCTGCTGCTGCACCGCCGCCTCATCCTTGTACATTTGCTGCCGTGCCGCAAAGGCCTGGTCCGATTCGTTCAGCCATTTGGTGGTCCGCGCCTGAAGCTGGTTGGCGTAACGCTGGCTGTAAACCGCAACCCAGTCGTCAATTTCTTTGTGCCTGCCCATTCCCGGAGCGCTCCAGATCTTCATGACCTGATCAAACTGGTTCTCCGGCGCCGCCGAATACGTCACCACAGCATCGCAGTGCCCGCCCGACACGCCCGGCCTGGCATTCTGTTGAGGAGCAAACCCCCGCCCCTGGTTGGCAGCAGCGGGCTGTCCACTCGCTCCTGCTTCCCTGCAAAAAAGGCCCGCCTGCACCAGCCCTTTCATGTTGAGTGAACCATTCTTGTAGCGGATAGCAGCCATGGCCGTCGTCCATTTCCCGCCGGGGATCGGCACTGGCCCCGTATATCCGGGAACCGGTTTTTCCTCCAGGTACTCCACCTGCATAATCGCTGTCATGCGCTTTACAAACTCCAGCGCGCTGATCGGCTCGTCGATGTCCAGGCATCCCTGCCGCGAGTTAGGGTCCGCATACAGGTTTCCCCACTTCCAGCCCACTCTCGGCATCACCTCCACCAAGCTGTGCCCATCCGGACTCGTCGCCCGGAATACTTCAGACGCATCCGTACAGTTGCCCATTGGGATGAACATCCCACGGAAACTCCACGACGCGGGAATCTGAATCGGCATGACCTTCATGTTGTTCAGAGTAGGGTCGGTGATGTATTCCACCCGCGAGCCGCCGGCACCAATTCCCGGCGATGAAGCTGCGCCAGAGCCATCTCCTGACGACGTCCCCTTCGCCCCCACCCCGCTAGCCGCGGCCGAAGTAGGCTGCACTCCCTTGCATCCCAACAACACCAGCGCCACCAGCAGCGTCGCCAAACTCCCCCTCGTCTTCATGTCGCATGCCCTCCATTTTTGTTCAAGCTGCCCAGATCACCCGTTTCCAGTCGATCTTCTGACCGGTACGCGCCGTTCCCCAAAAAAGCGCCTCACGCGTGAAGAAGATTTGCGACAGCTATACTTCCCAACATGATCCCAATTGGCTCGCACCCCGTGTGGCACCCGGTCATGGAGACACTTGCCTACGCAGCAGGGTTCGCGGTTTACAAGTGGTTGCGAGCGCGCCAGGGCGACATCGTAGCCGAGCCGCAGCGATGGACCGTACTCGCCGGGGCCGCGGTAGGAGCTCTCGTCGGCAGCCGCGCGCTAGGCCTCACCGAACAGTGGCCAACAGTAATGGACGCTTGGCGAACAGGCCGGATGCTGGAGCTGTTGCTATCCCCAGGAGGCAAGACGATAGTCGGAGGCCTGCTCGGTGGCTGGCTGGGCGTTGAAATTGTAAAAAAGCTGAGCGGGATCAATCGCCGCACTGGAGACCTGTTCGCGCTCCCCCTGTGCGTCGGAATTGCGGTGGGCCGCGTCGGCTGCCTGCTAGCCGGTCTCGCCGACGATACGTATGGAAAGCCGACGACTCTGCCATGGGCCGTAAACCTGGGAGACGGAATTGGCCGCCATCCCGTGCAAGTCTACGAGATCATTTTTCTCACGTTGCTGGGATTCGCTGTAAGTTCCAAGGCAAAGTTGCAGGAAGGCGCCCGCTTCCGCATCTTTCTAGCGAGTTATCTCGCCTGGCGCGTAATTATCGACTTTCTAAAGCCCCAGCCGTTGCTGCATGGCCTGAACCTGATTCAATGGTCATGTCTGGCCGGGATTCTCCTGCTCATATTGGATGAGATTCGCGTAGTGAAAGGAAGACATGAAGCTCTTCGGGCGTAAATTAGTCGGGTTTGCAAAAGCCCTCGTCGTGCTGGTCGCGATCTTCCTGATTTCATCGGGACTCTGCGGGTTGCAGATGCTCATCGCCAACCGCGTAAACGGTAGCGACGGAACGATGATTATCATGGTGGGCATTGCGGAACTGGCGGCAATGCTATTGTCGGCGGCGGGAATCGTGCTGCTCCTGATTGCCTGGGGTTTGCGCGCACTCTTTGTTCGGTCACCCCGTCCGCCGAAGGAAGACGTGCAATGGGTGTTGGACGAGAAGGACGAAACGAAGCACGACGAGCGATAGACTTGACTCGTTCACATGAAAGGGAACGATGGACAATCCAAAAGCAAAGCGCTTTCCTTTTGCGAAAATCGTCGTCGTAATGGCCGTGAGTTTCCTGGTAGGCGTGGGTTTGTGCGGCCTGGATTACGCGCTGGGTGCGCACGGCTACGGAAGGACCGGTGAATTCAGCGTAGGTCCCATCGATGGGCTCTCGCTTCTGGTCATGATTCTCTCCTTAACGGGCCTGGTGCTTTCCTTGGTCGTATGGGCGTTGGCCGCGATCGTCAGGAGCGCCGGATCGCAAAGCGGAAAGCAATGAGTCCCAGGGAATGAGTCCCGCACCAATCAAATTTCTTTTGCGATCACCGTGCCCGCGGCGGGTAGCGCACAACAAAAAGTGTCACAACTGCCAAACTCCTCGACGAACACAATGATACAAAGCTCATTGAGAAGGAATAACCTTGCTCAGATAGTTCGCAGTAGCTGGTGAGAAGTATCGATGCTCGAGAAAAAGCTGCTGACGCTTGCCTGTGCCGCTGGAATCCTCGCTTGCGGAGCGTGCTTTCTGCCACCGTTGCCCGAGCACCACCCTCCGCCACCTCCACCGCCATTGCAAATTGAATTGCAGGATATTCACGACATTCGTGTCCATGTAACAAGCGTCGCGGAAGCCCATCATCTTGATCCACAAGAGCTCGCCGAAGCGGTTGCAAAGGCAATCAACGTCCAGTCCTGGCGAACCCGCCTGAACGCGCACGCCGACAAGGAAACCGGCGATGGCGATGCCGTCCTCGAGATCGCCATCGTCGACGAAATTGCGACACCGGGAGCAGCCGCAACAAATGGTGCCCCCGGAAATGACTGGCTTTTTCACGTGAAAACATCCTCAACGCTCACCCGGAAAGATGGCTCCGTCCTGTGGAGTGAAACAGACGACGGCCTTCGCTTCTCTCGCCGCTTGTCACCGCAGGATGCAGCGGATGTCTGGCATGATCCCGCCGTAGCTCATCCGCTGATTCTTGCCATAGGCAACAGGCTGGTCTATCGAATGGTCTATGTTCGTTGATGGGATGAGTTATAAAGCGATCGGAGCGTGTTTCACAAACCTGCTTTGTGTCAGGGCACGACTTCACAGGCTGAAAAAAACTCGATTTAACGGCGAATTTCGAAAGCTTTGTAAAAGGGCACGACTTCAGTCGGGCCGAAAAGAGCCCGAATAACGGTGGGTTTTAACCCCTGCGGGATTCAAGCGCAAGCACGCTGGCCAATTAAGAAACAGGCTCTCGTTGAAAGAGTATTGTTAGCATTTGCACCAGGAAGGATTCCAATGACCGAGAAATTGCGCCCCTATTTGTTCTACGACGTAGCTATCTCCATCTGCTCCACATGCTACCGCCGAGTAGACGCGAAGATCGTCTTTGAAGATGGCAAAGTGCTGATGCTCAAGCGCTGTCCCGAGCATGTCCACGAGCGCGTTCTGGTCGCCGACGATGTCGAATACTACCGCCGCTCTCGCGAAGTATTTATCAAAACACCCGAGCAGCCCATGGTCTATAACACGCCCGTAAAATATGGCTGTCCTTATGACTGCGGATTATGTCCCGACCACGAGCAGCATAGCTGTTTGACATTAGTAGAGATATGCGACGCATGTAACTTGACGTGTCCCATCTGCTATGCGGGCAGCGGCCAGCATCGCACTGAATTTCGGACACTGGACCAGGTCGCCGCCATGCTTGACTGCGTAGTGCGCAACGAGAAAGAGCCGGACGTCGTGCAAATCTCCGGCGGCGAGCCAACTCTGCATCCGGACTTCTTTCGGATTCTAGAAATGTGCAAAGAGCGCCCCATTCGCCACCTGATGGTGAATACCAACGGCATCCGCATCGCTCAGGACGAGGAGTTCGCCAAGCGCCTGGCGAACTTCATGCCGCAGTTTGAAATCTATCTTCAATTCGACTCGCTCAGACGCGAACCGCTGATGCAACTACGCGGCGCGGACCTGCGCAGCATTCGCGAAAAAGCTCTTGAGCGCCTGAACAAACTCGGAATTTCAACCACTCTGGTTGTAACTGTGGAGCGCGGTGTAAATGACGGCGAGTTAGGCGAAATAATTAACTTTGCACTAACTCAACCGGCAGTTAGAGGAGTTACCTTCCAGCCCGTGCAGCAAGCCGGCCGGTTAAAGGGATTTGAGAGCGCGCAGCATAGGTTGACCCTGACAGAAGTCCGGCGCCGAATACTCGAGCAGACTGACGTCTTCCGCCCTGAGGATCTAATTCCCGTGCCATGCCATCCTGATGCATTGGCCATGGCTTATGCGCTGAAGATGGGCGGGACAACGGTTCCGCTCACAGGAATGATCCCGCCCGAAGTTCTGATTGACGGCGCAAAGAACACCATAATTTACGAACAGGAAGCCGGCTTGCGTGAGCACATCTTCAAACTTTTTGCGACTAACCATTCACCCAGCTCCCAGGCCTCGACCTTGAAGGAGTTACTCTGCTGCCTGCCCAAGGTACTTATCCCCAAAGATCTAGGATATAAGAACCTTTTTCGAATATTAATTGTGCAATTCATAGACGCTGAGGCGTTCGATGTCAGGAGCGTCAAGAAAAGCTGCATTCATATCGCGCACCCGGATGGCAAGCGGCTGATTCCATTCGACACGTTCAACATGTTCTATCGCGGCGAGCTCGAGACGACGCGGCTCAAAGGGCTGCGTGAACGGGAATTAGCGGCCGCAGTGTAAAAATGAGAACGACACGGAGGTCGCAAGCATGGTCGTTCGCATTCTCAGAATTGTCGGTTTCATCGTTTTTGTAGCTGCGTTCTTTTTACCCGCCGTCCGCCCCGGTGGCATGGATACAGGCCCCGGCACCGGCCCAATGGTCGGCTGGTCATGCGCCCTCGTCGCCGCAGCCGCCACCGGAGGCATCTTGCATCTCGCTTCGGCGTGGCAAGGCAAAGACTTTTTGGGTTCGATCTGTTTGCTGCTCAGCGGATGGGTGAACCCGCTGCTGCTTTTCTATCTCGCGTTTTGCATCTGGCCCAAACTGGTCGGAATTCGTCGCGGTCTCGCCTTCGCAATTCTCGTGTGCTTCGCAGCAACGTGGACATTCCTATTCAAAGCACCCATGGTCCCACTTATCGGCCATTACCTGTGGGTCGCCGGCGCGCTGATGATTCTCTCGGGCGAGGTTGTAAGACGGGCTCCAGCCAAAAATGGTCAAGAACTCTAGAGATCGTCGGATAAGTGGGTTTTGAAAGGGCACGACTTCAGTCGTGCCGAAAAAAGCCGAAATCACGAGGGGTTTTAACCCCTGAGGGATGCTCTCCTGTTTGCGGACGAGATTTGTGCAACCAGTTCATGTGCTGCACCGGGCTTGCATGTGCACTGAGCGCGAAGAATCGCTTGCAACTAGCTCTTCAACGCCACCCGAATATGCAATTCCCTCAACTGATGCTCGCTCACATTAGTCGGCGCATCAGCCATCAAGTCGATAGCCTTCGCAGTCTTCGGAAAAGCAATCACTTCGCGAAGACTTGACGATCCCGCCAGCAACATCACAATGCGGTCCAGCCCAAGCGCAATTCCACCATGCGGCGGAGTCCCATACTCCAGCGCATCCAGGAAGAACCCAAACCGCGCCCGAGCCTCTTCGTCACTAATCCCAAGCGACTGAAAAATCTGCTGCTGCACGTCCTTGCGATGAATACGAATCGACCCCGAACCAAGCTCCAACCCATTCATCGCCAGGTCGTAGCAGTTAGCGCGAACTGAAGCCGGATCGGTCAGCAGATTAGCCATGTCATGCTCATGCGGAGCAGTAAACGGGTGGTGCGCCGGCATCCACTTCGCGCTCGCCAGGTCGTATTCGAACATCGGGAAATCGACAATCCATATCGGATTGAATGCCTTTCCACCCTCCACCGGATTCGACGCATCGCGAGCGTGCGCATCCTCGACTACCTGCTCAGTAACGCCAAACGCCTTATGCCGGTCCGCATACTTCTTCGCCAACTCAGTCCGGAAATTTCCCGCGGCAGAATACACATTGATTTCCCGCTCAGACAAGCGCCCTTCGAATTTCGTATCGCTAGCCTTGACCGGGTGAGCCGGGTCGCCCGCAACGATGATGACGAAGTCCGCCTCAGCAGCCCCAGC
>Ga0206847_10165_pt1 | contig 21991 bp, 19 predicted proteins | sample Alteio_BWOrgCont_17_FD_152880 | JGI IMG/M metagenome (GOLD analysis project Ga0206847, IMG submission 152880) | Enriched cells from forest soil in Barre Woods Harvard Forest LTER site, Petersham, Massachusetts, United States -... | ecosystem: Environmental > Terrestrial > Soil > Temperate forest >... | reverse complement strand
TCCTCGTTCGTGACCGTTTGGAATTTCGCGAGTTCCTTCCGCAGCGTGACGAGATTGAACGCGGCCACGTCGTATCCGTCTTTTTCATGCACCTCCTCCGCCATTTGCCAGCCGTTCGCCTCGTCGCCCAACCGGAGCAAATCCTGCGCGAGTTGAATTTTCGCCGGCTCGAAAGTGGCGCTGAATTTCAGCGCCAGCCGCTGATGCTCCGCCCCGTCGGTAAAACGATAGTGCTGCGAGAGTTTCCGGCCGATGGTGAAGTCCACACTCGGATTGTTCGTCCAATACTTCAAGCCGCTCCGGCGGTCCGTGGCGGCGCCATTGGTGTCATTGCGCAACTGCGCCAGCACCGCGCGATAGGCCCAAGCCTCCGGGTCCCAGGGATTCACGCGCAACGCGGCCGTCAGCAGCTTGTCCGCGTTGGTGTATTCCTCGGCGTCCACGAAATGGTCCGCCATCAGCACCATCGCGCGGACATGGTTGGTGTTCTGGGTGAGCACCGCGTCCAAGAGCTCGCCCATCTTCGCGGGTTCGCTCGGCGCGTAGGCGCGGGCCAGGCCGAACTCGGCGTCCGGGTCGTTGGGAAATTTTTTCAGCGCCTCGTCAAATGCTTTGGCAGCCAGCGCCCAGTCGTCCTTGTTGAGCGCTAATTCCCCCACAGCCAGATAAGCCTCGCGATAATCCGGGTCGATCTTTTTCGCCACGTCAAAAAAGTTCTCGAGCACCGGCTTGGGATCGACATTGAGGAGAATCAGCGCCTTGCCCAGCGCGACCATGTTGGGGGCGTCGCGATTGAGGCGCAGCCGCCCGCCGCGCCGGTCACTGATCTGTTCGAGCATGTTTCCCAGTTCGCCGAGCGCGTCCGTCGCCCGCAGGGTATTGCCGTTCGCGTTGAACACCTCGTAGGCGGCCAGCCGCAGTTGGACGCTGTTGTCGTAGCGATCCAGCGCGGACACAATCGTTCTTTGCGCCCCCGGATAATCGCCGGTGGCCATTTGGGCTTTGGCCAGGAGGATCGGCCATTGCTCGTTCCAGCCGGATTCCTCCACGGCGTGGCGGGCCACCTTGATGCATTCCTGGTAATTTCCCTGGCGAAAAAGCTTCGCGCAGTCCTCCACACTCGCGGCGCGGGCGCTGGAAACCCACGCGAGAAATCCAAGCGTCAGCAGTCCGACGACCCGCAAGGTCGCTGCCACCGGCTCTCTGGAAAAGCGCATTCCAACATCTAAGCCAACCGCCGTCTCAAAGCAAGTCCCGGGGCGTCTGATTTAACGCAAAGCCGCAAAGCTGCGGAGCCGCAAAGAAAATGAGTGGGGGACAATATTCCCGCCAGGTTTTGGAGTGCGGAAGTCCGCTTCCGCTTTCTGAAGCGTCAACTACTCGCGCAACGCAAACCCTCGCAAACATCCAAAGCCGCTCCATACCCATCAGCCATACCGCCCCAAAATCAATGATGCCGTAATAATTCGTTTCGGCGCGTGATGATCCGCCTGACCTCTCGGTTAATGGAAAAATTGGCGAACGACCTCAAAGGGTGAGCAGATGATCAATTTGGATACATCACATTGTTCCAGCAGTTCGTTTAAAGCCACTTGATCTATATCTCTAATGTGCGAATCGCTGCTAAGAAGTATGTTTGCATTCGCCAGTGCCGATTCCGCCACGACAAATGAATCATGCCGCTCCTCATCGGGAATAAGCCCCTTCTCACGGATTTTTCTCGCCGTTTCCTCGACAATACCGTGACCGACGGGGACGTGGTTTATGGGTTTAAATCCCCATTTTTGGTTAAGTGAAAGAATCGCGGTTAACGCCGCATTCCGGTCATCCTCATCCTCGTCATTTTCATAAGAATGTCGGACAATTCCGCCAGGACGGTTGGTGGAACCATAATTACAGCTTTCGGAATTCGTTTACGAATCGTGTCAAAGCAATCAATTAGCGTTTCGTTTCCGACCGCCAAATCCATCAAGGCATTCGTATCAATTGCTATTAACGGCGCGTTTTCCATGTTTGCCCCCGCCGTAAATAAGCGCCATCGTCCTGTTTAAAAGGGCGGCGCGCTCCCCATCGGTATATTTATTCGCTCGCGATCTCGCCTTTTCCGCAATGAGGGTGCCACGGGATTTTTCGTTTTTCTCAGACATTTTCTTCTGTGTCTTGGGCGTTGACATATGAAAAGATGGTCCCTCACGACCACAAAATCAATGTCTTTTTGGGATGGTGCCGCGTTCACGACCCGGCGGCTACCGCCGGGCTGCAAACGCCTCGATCTCCGCCTGCAACCGCTCCGTCGGCAAACCCACCACGTTATTATACGAGCCGGCGATTTCTTCGACGATTTTATCCCCATTTTCCTGAATCGCATAGCCCCCCGCCTTATCAAGCGGGTTGATAGCTTCGAGATATTCTCGGATTTGGGGAGCCGTGAGCGGACGGAATTTGACGGCGGTCATTTCCGCGAAAACCCTCCGCCGGCCGCTTTTCAAATGGATCAGGCATACGCCCGTGACTACTTGATGCGTCCTACCCTGGAGGCACTTCAACATCTGCCGCGCGGCTGCCATGGTCGCCGGCTTGCCGAACAACGTTTCATCCAGATAAACCAATGTGTCCGCTCCAATCACCAGCGAATCGGCGTGACGCACAGCCACGGCGCGCGCCTTGCGGAAAGCGTTAAGCCGCGAAACCTCGGCCGCGGTTAATTGGTCGTCGTGAAGTTCCGTCGCCTCGCCTGGGATCACCGCGAACGTCAGACCCATCGCGCGGAGCAAATCCGCCCGCCGCGGCGACGCGGACGCAAGAATGATTGGCAATGTTTTCATTTAAATGGATTCGCGGTCATAACCGGCGGCGTATTGTCTAAGCCGGAGCCATGCGGATGGAAATCGGGACCGACCGGAGTTGAGACAGGATGAACAAGATGAACCGGACCAGGATTCCGAATGAGATCGCCGTCACCAAATGGTGAATCGATATTTCTCCCGCAAATCCAATTTTTCCATCCTGTAAATCCTGTTCATCCTGTCAAATCTCCCCGTTTTGACTGCATCGTTCCGGCTAAGGCCCGCCTCAATGCTGCCAGTCGTTGATCAAACGTCACAGGATCGAGGACCGGCACTGCGCCCTCCATGGGAACCCGCCGGTCCAGTTCAATCCACGACTTGCAACCGCCGTACGCCGGCAGCATGGGCAATTCCACCGCCCGTCCCAGGCGAAATACCCTGACCGCCAACGCAAATATCGCCTTTTCGCGCCCCCAGTCAAATCGCTCGGCAATGACCTCGTCCCGCCAGATATGCTGGCCGCGCAAGGCTTGGGCCTGTTCCGGCGATTCCAACCGTCCGGCAAAAACCACCTCCGCCGCGAATTCCAGCCGCAATATGTCCGCCGGCGGAAACGCGGGCGCGATCTCATCGTACCGTGTCTGCGCGGATTCAATGACCGATTCCCGCTGTTGATGAAACAGCGTGGGGAACAGCAAAAACCGCGAATGCTCGATCGTGAATCCCCCGCGCCCTTCGCTAATCCCGCCCTTGCGCAAAATCAAAATCTGCCCGCCGCGCCCCAGCGCATCCACAACAATAGCCCATTCCTTAAACGCACAACGCATCCGGAAAACGTAGTCGCAAAGTTGAGGACTGTCGAGATTACGGATTTCGCTGGCGCGCGTCTTGGCTCTTGGGAGCGCGTCTTAAAAATCAAGATGGGCGGCAAAAACGCCCTTTTTAGGTAGGGACTGGCGCGCCGCGCCGTCCGCGCCGGGTTGCGGCGCAATCGGAGACACACCTGACGCCGCAATAGGCGAGTGGTTGCGTACGCGTTCATAAAATCTGTCACGCGTCCTTTTACCGCGCGGTTCAACATTCCTGTCGCCAATCCGCTTTGCCTCGTTTTAGACTGGCGGCGTCCACCAAGCCACATTATGCAACGCAACTTGAAAACCTCGCTTGGAGCTGGCGCGCTCGCACTGGCCGTCTCGTTGCCGGTTCCCGTCGCCCGCGCGGCGGATTTCCACTTCGCCACCCAAACTTTTACCGTCCCCGACGGTTTTGAGGTTGAGTTGATCGCCGGGCCGCCGCTCGTGAACCGCCCGATCATGGGTGACTTTGACGACGAGGGGCGTTTGTATGTCGCCGATTCCTCCGGCGCGACCTATGCGGTCGAGCAGCAGGCGAAGGACAAGCCGCATCGGATGGTTCGCCTGGAGGATTCGACGGGCAACGGACATTTTGACAAAAGCGTGGTGTTCGCCGACAAGCTCATGTTCCCCGAGGGGGTTCTCTGGCACGACGGCGCGGTGTATTACAGCGGCGTGCCCAGCATTTGGAAGCTCGAGGACACCGACGGCGACGGCGTGGCGGACACACGGACGGAATGGTTCCAAGGCAAGACGATGACTTGGTGCGCCAACGATTTGCACGGGCCGTATCTTGGTCCCGACGGCTTCATCTACTGGTGCAAAGGCGCGTTTGCCGAGCAATACCATACGCTGCCGGACCGGCCGCCCATGAAAGATTCGGCGGCTCACATTTTCCGCCAGCGCGCGGACGGGATCGATTTTGATTGTGTGATGAGCGGCGGAATGGACAACCCGGTGAAGGTCGTTTTCACACCCACCGGCGAGGAAATCTTCACCACGACGTTTTACACCAATCCCGACGGCCCCAAGCGGGACGCGCTGGTCCACGCGGTTTATGGCGGCGTGTACCCGAAGGTTCACGGCGTGATTGACGGCCTAAAACGAACCGGCGACTTGATGCCCGCGATGACCCACCTCGGTCCGGCCGCTCCATGCGGGCTGATCCGGTACGAGTCGCGGAGTTTCGGCGACGATTACCGGGACAATCTATTCTCGGCTCAATTTAATCTGCGGAAAATCCAGCGGCACATCCTGAAACCGGTTGGCGCGACCTACCAGACGACGGACATCGATTTCATGGTCTCCGACAATCCGGATTTTCATCCGACGGATATTATTGAAGACGCTGACGGGAGCCTGATCGTGATCGACACGGGCGGTTGGTACAAGGTCTGTTGCCCCACGTCGCAGATCGCGAAGCCCGAGATTTTGGGAGCGATTTATCGTGTCCACCGCAAGGGCGCCGCGCGGATCGACGATCCCCGGGCGTTAAAGCTCGATTGGAAGGCTGGTCCGAAGGAAATCGTGAAGCGCTTGGATGATCCTCGGCCGGCCGCGCGGAAACGCGCGCTGGCGGTGCTGGAGAAACAGTTCTGGGTTGCCGTGCCTCCATTGACGGACATACTCCGCGCGGCGGACCGTCCCGAGGCGCGGCTGAACGCGATTTGGGCGCTGGCCGGCATTCACGGTCCTCCCGCCCGGCATGCACTTTGCGCCGGTTTGAACGATGCGGACTCACAGGTCCGGCAAGCCGCCGCCTATTGCGTCGGATTATGCCGCGTCGCGGAAGCCGTCCCGCGACTCATGGCGCTGTTGAACGAGGGTGACGACCACTTGAAAGCCGCGGTGGCGACCTCGCTCGGACAGATTGGAGCGAAGGCCGCCGTACCGGCGTTGCTTGCCGCCGCGAGCCAACCGCATGACCGGTTTCTCGAACACGCGATTATATACGCATTGATTGAAATCGATGATTCCGCCGCGACCGCCAAGGGTTTGGCGTCCACTTCGCCGAACACCCAACGCGCGGCGATGATCGCGCTGGATCAAATGGATATCGGCGGTGGTTTGCCGGTCGAAAAAGTCATCGTCGCCCTGAATTCCCGGGAGCCGGTATTGAAGGAAACCGCGCTCTGGCTCGGGGCCCGCCATCCCGATTGGGGATCGGCGCTGACGGGGTATTTTGAGAACCGTCTCAAGACCGCCGATGTCGCGGGCGACGCCGGCTTGGACGCTCAATTGGCCTCGCTCGGTTCAAGTCAATCGATCCAAACCATGATGGCAAGGGTGGCGACTGCCGAGGCAACCCGCCCGGAGGCGCGCCTGCTCGTGCTTCACGCCATGAGACAGACTTCCTTGGATGAGGCGCCTCCCGCATGGACGGAGGCTTTGTTGCGCCTGATCTCGGCGCCTGACAATGCGGTGGCCCAATCGGCGGTGGCCGCTGCCCACGCGCTGGGTTTTCCCAAGACCAACGCCGCCGCGCTCTCGTCCGCGCTAACGACTTTGGCCGCCAATTCCACCCGTCCGGATGACCTCCGGCTCAATGCCTTGGCCGCGTTTCCGGGACCTATTTCGCCTGTGGAATCCGAAGTCTTTAATTTCCTCGTTTCCCGCCTCGACCCCGCCCGCCCGCCGCTCGAACGTTCCAGCGCCGCCGAAATTCTCGGGCACGCCAAATTGGACCGGGCGCAATTGGAGGCCCTAGCCGGATTGATCGAATCCGCCGGCCCGCTGGAAATCACCAAGCTATTGCCAGCGTTCGACGGAGCCTCCGATGACGCGCTCGGCAATCATCTAATCACTTCGCTGGAACACGCCAAAAGCCGCCGATCATTGCGCCCGGACTTGGTGCGCCCGAGCCTGGCCAAATTCCCCGCCGCCATCCAGGAGCGCGGCGAGGCCCTGCTTCGTTCCCTCAACACGGATGCCGCGCGTCAAAAAGAACGGCTCGACGAGTTGGAGTCGGGCCTGCCAACTGGCGAGCGCAATCGCGGCCAGATACTATTCAGCGGTCCCAAGGCCGCGTGTTTCGCCTGCCACTCGGTGGGTTACGTGGGCGGGCATATCGGCCCCGACCTCAGCAAAATCGGCGCGATCCGCGCCCGGCGCGACCTGCTCGAGGCCATCGTCTATCCCAGCGCCAGCTTCGTTCACGGTTTCGAACCCATGATCGTAACCACCAAGGGCGGCGACGAGTATTCCGGCATCATCCGCGATGAAAGTTCCGACAGCCTCATGATCATCACCGGCCCCACCACCCAACAGCGGGTCGCCCGCGCGGAAGTCGCGGAGATGCGTCCCGGCGCCGTCTCGATCATGCCCGAAGGCTTCGCCGATCAACTCAACCGCCAGGAACTGGCCGACCTCATCGCGTTCTTATCGTCGCTCAAGTAATGCCGAACACGTCAGACCGCATGCGGCGTCCTTGAAAGTCCGCCAGGTTTTGGGGTGCGGAAGTCCGCTTCCGCTTTCGAGGGCGACAGCGAACAACCGCATCGCAAGAGGCCGGCGCGATCACCAGAATCCGCATCCAGCCTTATCGCGAATCGTGATCAGTCCCAACGTGAGATTTTGCCAAAAACAAACGATTTAATCATTGGCACTCCGAAAAATGTCCTCGTGTGGTCTCGCCCCCAGGCCCTTGTTCCCCCAACTTTCTCCTTTGGTCTTTTCCGGCGGGCGTCTATAAGGTTCACGATGTCGCAAGTTGAAACGTTGGGGATGATCGCCGGCAACCGGTCGTTGCCGTTGATTTTCGCCCGCCAAGCCCGCAGCCAGGGAATCAAACGCCTGGTTGCGGTGGCGTTTGAAGGCGAAACCGACGCGCAACTTGCCGAACTCGTGGATGAAATCGTCTGGCTCCGCGTCGGCCAGCTTTCCAAATTGATTTCCGCGTTCACCAGCCGGGGGGTGACCCAATGCGTGATGGTCGGCCAAATCACACCCAAGAGCTTGTTCGATGTCCGTCCCGATTTGCGCGCGATGGCTTTGCTTTTCAAATTGAAACAGCGGAACGCCCACACGATTTTTGGTGGCATCGCCGATGAATTAAAAAAGGATGGCGTGGAATTGATCGAGGCGATTCCCTGGCTGCGCTCGCTCATGCCCGGCGCGGGATTCAATCTGGGTCCCAAATTGTCCACCGAGCAGAAAGAGGACGTGGCATTCGGCCACCGGATCGCCAAGGAAACCTCGCGGCTCGAAATCGGCCAGATCGTCGTCGTCAAAAACGGCACGGTTCTCGCGGTGGAAGCCTTTGAGGGAACCGATCAATGCCTCACGCGCGGCGGCGAACTGGCCGGCAAGGACGGCGGCGCGGTCGCCGTGAAGGTGGCCCGGGAAAAACACGACTTGCGCTTCGATATTCCCTGCATCGGTCCCAAAACGCTGGAGACCTGCGCCGCCGCGAGAATTTCCGTGCTGGCCCTGGAATCCGGAAAAACGCTGCTGCTGGAACCCTCCGCCTGCGAACAGCTTGCCCGGGCCCACAAGATCACCCTGAGCACCATTTCCGTTTAAAAACGACTGGATTCAGTTTCAAATCCCAACTAAAACTTTACTCCCATGCTAACCGCCCACGAACTTTTTGGCTTCATGTCGCCCGCCCTCGCGGGTGAAATTCTCGCGACCGCCCACGAGGTGGACAAACCGCTTTACCGCGCCACGCTGGCCGCCGTGGCGGAAAAAAACCGGGTGCGCCCGATTTTTCTCGAGCGCCAGCCCCGCGCCCAACGCCATCCCGCCATGCTCGCCGCGCTGTCCAAGCCCGCGCTGGAAGCGGCGGCGGGCAATCTGCTCCGCATCTGGCTCGTAAAAAAGCAGTCGCCGATGCTCATTCAATTTCTCGACACGCTCGAAATTCCGCACAAAGAGGGCGTCGTGGAGGATCTCCCGCCCTCAATGGATGACGCCAAATTGAACACGGCCGTCGACGGTCTGCTGGCCAAGTTCCCGCCCGAGGTGGTCGCCGTCTATCTCCTCGCCTTCAACGACATGAACGAGGCCAACTGGCCGAATCTAAAGACCATGCTGGAAACCGACCCGCGCCTGCAACTGGGGCAGCATTGAGGTCCCCGAACGCTAATTGACAAACGGGTCCCTCCGGGTTCATCCTTAACCGCGTGCGCGGGCGGCGGATAATTGCCGCCTCACGCGCCCGCTGTATTAAACCAAAACTGTGAATTCCAAACGACTTTTATGAAAAATCTCAAATACTGGCTCGTTCTTGCCGGTGCGGTCGCCGCGCTCGGCTTGGTGGGTGGCCGCATTGTGGCACAAGACGGTCCGCCTCCCGGAGGCCGGCCCCCGTTCGATCCCAAAATGCTCGTGGACAACCTGCGCGAGCCGCTCGAGGTCACCGACGATGCGGAGTGGAAGGTCATCTCTGAACGCGCTGGCAAAGTCATTGAAGCCCGCATGAAGGTCGGTCTCGGCGGCGGCATGGGAATGATGAACCTCATGCGCGGTCGCCGCGGCGGCGACGGCGGGGGCCAGGGCGGCGGTAACGGCGGTGGCGGCCGGCGTGGTGGTGGATTCGGGGGTATGTTTTCGCCCGGTCCCGAGGCGGAGGCCTTGCAGACGGCCATCGATAACAAGGCGTCCAAGGCGGAATTGCGCGCGGCGGTGGACAAGTTCGTCGAGGTCCGCAAGGCCAAACAGGCCGCGTTGGACAAGGCGCAAGCCGATCTCCGGGAATTGCTTTCCTACCGTCAGGAGGCGATTGCTTACAACCTTGGGTTGTTGTAAATCGGAGTGAAGGGCAAAGCGCGCGTTTGGTTGTTACTCCTGGTCGTTGCCGGTGTGGTCGTTTACTACGCCACGCTCGGCCGTCCACACGGACTGGTGCTCACCGGCATCGTTACGACCGATCAGGTGATCGTCAGCTCGGAAATCCAGGGGCGGTTGCAGGAGCTTTCCGTAAAAGAGGGCGATGAGGTCAAGGCCGGCCAGCTCTTGGGGACGATTAAACCGCAGGAATGGAAGGCGGACATGGCGTTTTTCGCCAGCAGCGAGAAACAATCCGCCGCGCAGGTAACCGTCGCCCGGGCCGACCTGAAATACCAGGAGTCCCAGACCACCAACCAAATCCGCCAGGCGGAGGCGAACCTCGCGGCCACCCAAGCCCAGGTGACCCAGGCCGAGGCTGATTTGGAAAACGCCAAACTCAACTTCCAACGGATGGAAGGCCTCTATCACAACGGCGTTGAGGCGGTGCAAAGTTACGATCAAACCCGCACCGCATTCGCCTCGGCGACCGCCCGGGTGGACTCGCTCAAGAAGCAGGTTGAAGCGGCGCGGGCCGCGGTCGCGCTGGCGGAAGCCAGCGGCGACCAAATCGCCGCGCGCGAGGCGGCCGTGGTGGCGAGCGAACAGCAATTGGCGGCCCAAGGCGCCCAGCGGGACAAGGCCAAAGTGCATCTCGATTACACGGAAATCCACGCCCCCATCGCGGGCGTGGTGGATGTCCGCGCCGCGCTTCCCGGCGAGGTGGTCAATCCAGGGCAGGGGATTGTTACGCTGATTGATCCGGATAATCTATGGGTCCGCGCGGATGTCGAGGAAACCTATATTGACCGAATCCAACTCGACGAAAAGTTGACCGTTAGACTGCCCTCCGGCGAGGAGCGAGAGGGCACCGTCATCTACCGTGGCGCGGACGCGGAATTCGCCACCCAGCGCGACGTCAGCCGCACCAAGCGGGATATCAAGACCTTTCAATTCCGCCTGCGCTGCGACAACCACGACCGGAAACTCGCCGTGGGGATGACCGCCTACGTCACCGTGCCGCTCAATGGCAAATAGCACTTATTGCGGATGGTGTCCTAAGTCGGTAGGGACTGGCGCGCCGTGCCGGGTTGCGGCGCAATCGGAGACGCTGCGAACGCGTTACCCACGAATGGCTGGGCACCGTCTCCGCCAAATTAAGACACGACCTTGTTGCGGGCGGCGGAGTAGAAACGGCACCCCGCGCCGTTCGTGCTCCCTCGCAGCCAGCGCCTTACCCGTATCTCCAATCCCAAAGGGATTGTGTCCTCCAGCCCTGGGTTGCGAGGAACGAGCTACCCAGGGTAACCGTGTCAGGGAATCATCAACCCCAACGGGGCTGTGCCATCCCGTTGATTACCCAAGCGCAAATAAGACGCGGGCGCATTTGCGCGTTGTGCGCACGAAACGGAGCGGACATTGCCACGGCGTGGCCGGTCTTGGTATGGAGTTCCGCCTTCAGGCGGCAGGGCGTGAGCAAGCCTGGTGGTCGGGAGAATTTTCAACTGGTCCCACCCAGCCACCGCCCCACCGGTTAAAGCCGGAACTCCATACCCGGACGCAAAAGTCCGCGCCCGCATGCGGGAATCGAACGTCCTATGGCCGGCGTTGAAGTCGAGCATTTGATCAAAACCTTTGGCGACTTCCGCGCCGTGGACGATTTGTCGTTTGCGGTGGAAAGCGGCGAGGTGTTCGGCCTGCTCGGGCCCAATGGCGCGGGAAAGTCCACGCTCATCCGGATGCTGACCACGCTGATCGTGCCCACCTCGGGCACCGCGCGGGTCAATGGTTTTGATGTCGTTCGCGCGGCGAACGAGGTACGCCAATCCATTGGCGTGATTCCGCAGGCCATGACGTCCGACTTGGACTTGAGCGCCGTGGAGAACCTGGGAATTTTTGCCAAACTCTACAGCATCCCCCGCGAAAAACGCGGCAAGATCATCAAGGACCTGTTGGAAGCCGTGGACCTGACGCAATGGGCCGACAAACCGCTCAAGATGTTTTCCGGCGGCATGAGACGGCGCTTGGAAATCGCGCGAGGTCTCGTGCATGAGCCGAAAATATTCTTTCTCGACGAACCCACCACCGGGCTGGACCCGGTTTCCCGCGTTGCTGTTTGGGAAATGCTTTCCCGCCTCAAGCGCGAGCGGGATCTGACCATCCTCATGTCAACCCATTACATGGACGAGGCGGACAAGCTCTGCGACCGCATCGCCATCGTGGACCACGGCAAGCTCGTGGCGCTGGACTCACCTTTGAAATTGAAGGCATCCATTCCCGGTCGAAATATTATCGAGGCTAGCTTCTCGGATATTCCGCCCGGCTGGCTTGAATCCGTCAAGGCGCTGCCCGACGTGGCGGATGTCAAAGCGGACGATCATGTGCTCCGCATCTCCACGAACAACGGCCCCCGAACTACGGTTGATCTAATGGAGGCGGCCCGGAAAGCCAATCTCACAGTGGGTTCGCTTTCTGTGCAAAGCACGACCCTGGATGATGTCTTCGTGCATTACACGGGACGCCAATTGCGCGACACGCTCAAAAGCGGCGAGGTCTATAATCCCTCGTTCATGTACGAGCACAAATGAACCGCATCCTTGCCATTATCGAACGCGACCTGCGCCGCTTCCGCCGCAGCCCCACGCTGATAATCGTCTCGATGATCATGCCGCTGGCGCAACTGGTGATCCTGGGCTACGCCTTCGGTGGCAAGATTAAGCACCTTGAAATCGGCGTGGTGGACCGCGACCACGGCGTCCCGGTGGTAAAACTGCGCGAAATGTTCCAAGCCGTCGCCGCCAATGCGCGCACCTTTGACACCGTCTCCTACGCCGATGAGGGAAAAGCGCTCAAGGACTTGCGCGACGGCAAACTAAACGCCCTGATCGATATTCCGCCCGATTTCTCCCGGAAAGTGCTCGCCGGCGAAAATCCGCAAGTCGCCCTAATCGAGGACAACACCGACCAATTCGCCGCCTCGACCATGGAGGGAACCCTCACGCAGACGCTGGCCACTTATAACGCCAAACCCGCCGCGCGTCTCTCCGGCGACGCGACCCTTTCCATTGTTGAAATTTATCCCTACGTTCCGTACATCCAGTTTCTCCTGCCCGGCTCGATTGTCCTGGCCGTGTTTGTTTCCGCGATGATCGGCGGCGGCATCATTTTCATTGATGACAAAGCCCGCGGCCTGCACGAGGGCTATCTGGTGACCCCCATCCGCAAGTTTGAATTGATCCTCGGCTTCAATTTGGCCGGCGCGGCCAAGGCCATCGTCGCGGGGCTGGTGCTGATCATTTTCGGCTCGCTCATCGCGGGCATTCCGGATCCGTTCAATCCCTTGCGGCTGCTGCGGATGACCCTGCTCGTGATCGTCACAGCGTTGTCCTTGATCAGCATGATGTTTCTCTTCATGGTCCGTGTGAACGATCCGCTGGTTCCCCGCGCGACCTTCGGCGTGCTCAACACCGTGCTATTCTTCCCCAGCGGCGCGGTCTATCCCGTCGGCGCCTTTCCGCCGTGGATGAAAGTGATCTCGTGGGTCGATCCTTTCACCTACGCGGTGGATGGCTTCAAGGAACTCCTGCTAAAGAACACCGGCCTCGCCGCCATCGGCGGCGACCTGTTATTCCTGACCCTCTTCACCATCGTAACCATGGCCGCCGCCACGATGTTATTCCGCAGGACTCTATAAGACGGATGACATCGCGCTGCGAAGTCATCACGCGAGTTTCATCGCGTTTTACACCGCAGCGAACGCGTGACGCAAGGCGTTTACCGCGCGCTGGCGCGTCGTAGCGCAGGCTTCCAGCCTGCTGTGTCGCCGATTTCCCAATCGGCGTGCCGCGAGCTTGCCTGTCGCGTCGGCCTGGCCAACGGCACGCGGGTTGGAAACCCGCGACACAGCAGACTTGGAAGTCTGCGCTACGATCCAGGCGACACCTGTACGCCTGAAACGTCGCCCTTTCTTCAGCGACTCGAATGCAATTCGTTCCTACGCGTCCCAATCATAATTCCCACAAGCACCGCATACGCCAGACCAATAGCCAGGTTGAATCCAAAAACTTCCGCCGGCGATGCGGCGCTGGAAATATCCGCGCCCGCCCGCGCTTGATACTGGTGAAGGTTGAAATAAAACAACGTCATCAACCCCATCAAAACCGGCACCCACACCACCCAGCTCTGCCGCAAGGAAAGATAACGCGGACGGGAATACCAGGTAAGGAAACTCAGAACCAATCCCAGCCCGCACGCCACCGACCAAAAAATCGCCTCGCCCAAGTGCTCCTTCCACGGCGCTTGATATATCATCACTGCCAGCAAGGCCAGCCCAACCGCCTTGAATTTTAGCACTTTGAAATTGTCGAACCCGATTCCGGCTGAATTCATTGCGTCATCGGTCTTTCTCCTCGGCAAAGTCCACTCGGCTTCGTTATAGGTTTTTTCCTCGATCTGAATCCGTCGCTGGCGGCGACTGCCGTAAACGAAAACTCCCATGGCGATGGCATACAGCAAAAAAATGAACGCGGCGGCAAAAATCGCGCGCGCAAACGCCATTCGCGACAAATCAAGTTCGCCAAAGCCATAAAAACCCGCGCCGATCAGCAGAAACGCGGTTATGCGAACCCAGATCATTTGCAGCACGAACTGGCGTTCGCGCGCCGACTTGGTGTCATCGGCCTGCGCCCGCAAAGTAACGTAAGAACTGCCGAGCATGGCCAACCAGCCGCCCAATGATCCGACCGTTGCGGCGCTCTTAATGGCCGCGCCACCGGTTGCCATGGAGGCGCCGACGGCGGCCGCTTTGGTGGTGGTCGCCGTCATAGGCAACGCCGCCAGAACCCCGATTGTGAATTTCCGGCCCGGCGAGGTTTTCTCCAATGTTCCCTCGACAAACGCGAGCACTTGTTCATGCAAGAGTTTCCGTCCGCGCACAAGACGTTGCCGGACCGCGTCCTCGGATAATTCCAGCGCCAGCGCCACGCGTTCAACCGATTCCTGTTCGCGATAAAACAGGATCAGCGGCTCGCGATAAGTTTCCGGGATGCGTTCCAGCGAACGCCATAGAATGCCTTCTTCCTCACGGCTGATAGCTTGTTCCTGCGGTTGCGGATCGCGGGCGGCCGATTCGGCCACTGCCTCCAACGGCTCGGCCCCGTACACCGGTTCGTGCTCCTGCCCGCGCCGGGTCCGGTGTCCGAGGTTCTTGACGATGCCGCAAAGCCAGGAGCGCAACTTCGCCGGCTCGCGCAATCCCGAAAGCTGCTTCCACGCGGTGACAAAAGTCTCCTGCGCCAAATCCTCACTTTCGGCCAGCCTGCCGGTCGCGCTATAAGCGAGCGAACAGACCAGAGCCTGGTGCCGCGCCACAATCTGGCCAAAGGCATCCCGGGAGCCGCGCAAACTGCGCGCAACCAGCTCGGCGTCATCGACTTCCACGGGGGACATTGTTTCTAGTGTTGTCATCATATCGTATAAGTGCCGAAAAACACGAGTGTGTGACAAAATGATCTTTCTGAAGGCGAATTATTCAACTTTCGTGCGGAGGCAGTGTCCTAATTTTTGGTAGGGGTGGCGCGCCGCGCCGTCCGCGCCGGGTTGCGGCGCAATCGGAGACGTTGCTAACGCGTTGCCCTGAAAGATTGCGCAATGTCCCCACCAAGTTGGGACACTACTCGCGCGAAGGTCGGATTGCCAATTCACTCGTCAGGGGTTATTATTCGCCATCAATCATGTCAACGCCCTTACCATTCCAAGTATCGCCAGCGGCCGGGGATCATATACTCGCATCATTGAACCCCGAACCGCGGTCCGAATTCGAGCCCGGTTTGTTTCCGTGCCTTGGTTATGAGCAGCACAGCGATGAAGGTGAATGCGAGGAGTGGTACGACGGCGAGCATTTCGAGGTAGGTTATCATCGAGCGGAATCCTGGGGACCCGGCAAGGTTCGGGTGACCTTGGCCGGTCGCGATTTTTGGATCGCGCCGGGCGTCCTTGAGGGATTGCGCGGCAAGACGCTCGTGGTAAAACCATTCGAGGTCGGATTTGGCAAGAATGCCGGGGCGACCCGCGACTTGCTCGTGGCGGCGTGAATCCAAGGCCGCGCGCCGAGCCCGCGCCAGAAATTTGTTAACCGCGAAATACCCGAAATACGCGAACCATGGAAACCGTTCGCCTATTTCGCGGTTGCCTCGGTGCTTTTGGCGACGGCGATTTGAACGCTTGCTTCGCCTGTTTCTTTCCCCGGTTTTTTCGAATTCCGGCTGATTTTATTGACCCGCTGTTGCTCCAGTCGTGGCCATTGGATCGTTTCAACAACCGGCCTGCCTCCTCAGATCCATGAGCGTAACAATACGCACTCCGTTGCGGATTCCTGCGCTTTAGCCGCTTTGAACTCGCAAGCGTTAAGAGCCGGATTGAAAGCGTTCGCCACGCATCGCGTAAGTGCGCTCGACGTCCAAACTCCACGGTTAGCCACAAAATCCGATGATTTCCCACCCGCTTGAATAAAATCGGCAGGTTGACGATTGGTGGACGGATGGTGTATGCTTGACTCATGAGTAATGCGAAGACATTGCCGGGTGGCGTGGCCGTCGGCGAATTGGCCTCGCTCCTGACGCAACTTGACGAGAAGAAGAGCCAAGTGGAGCGGCTTCTGGCGCGGGTCGAGGAAGTGCTGCGCGGCGCCAGCATCCTGGACCAGACGGGGCGGGTGGCGGGGGCCGCGGGACCGTGTGTCGTACCAGCGCGGAGGAGTCCGTTGGATCAGGTACGGGCCGTGATGCAGTCGACGGCGGACTTGCGCGAAGCCAATGGGAATCTGTCCGCCATGCGGGTGGCGAAGGCATATGGGGTGAGTTTGAGCCAGTTGGCCGGTTGGCTGGGGCGCACAAAGTCGGGGGTGAGCAAAACGCCGGATGCGGATTCGTTGCAGGACGCGCTGGCATATTTCGAGCGCGTGGCGCGGCTGCGGATGGCAATGCGGAGCGACGGGGAGTTTCAGAGGTGGCTGCGGACGCCCCACGAATTGCTGGACAATAAGTCCCCGTTGGAGTTGATGGCGAAGGGCAAACGGCAGGCGCTGGCGGACTATGTGGATGACATGCTGACGGGTGCGCCAACCTGATGACGGAACTCAAAGCCCTCGAATTGGCCTTGCTCACGGCCCCGGTCCGATCCCTGAAGGTAACGCTGGTTCGGTGCGTGGCGTTGCAGCCACTAACTTCCAGGGGAACGCCGGATTACCTTTTTACGTCCGGGCGGGCCAATCGCTATAATCCGGCGGGCGTGCGGTGTGTTTATTTCTCGGAGGACGAGGCGACCGCGCGCTTGGAGTACGCGCGGCGGTTCGGAAATGACCGCGGCTTATGGCAACCCTTGGGAACTTACTTCGCCGAGGTTAACCTGACAAAAGTGCTGGACTTGGACGACGCAAAAACAAGGGCCGCGTTCAAACTCAGGCCGAAGGATCTGGCAGTGGCGTGGCAACTGGCCAGGCGGCCCACCCGCACACAAATGCTGGGGTTGGCGGCGAGTCGGGGATCGGTCGCGGCGATCCGTTTTCCGTCGGATGCCGCACGCGCGAACGGCTTGCGCGGATTCAACGTCGTGATCTTCCATGATGGTGTGCGGGCTCCCGATCATGTCCGGATTCTTGGCCTGACCAAGAAGCCGCTCAAGCAGTGGCCGTAGGCGGAATAGATTCATTAGCCTGATTTCTTGCCGGAATCGGGGGAGTTCATTGCAAGCTCTCGCTCTGCGACATATCGGCCCAATTTTATTGACCCGCCCTCATTCCAAGTTACGATTACCGCCATGCCCGTTAATCTTCCCAATTTGCTGAAAGCCACTGTGCTGGCCGCCGTCGTCTCGACCGTTGCCACGCCTTCCCGCGCCCAGAATAACCACGCCTCCGGTCCCGAAGCCGCCAAAGAGTCGTTAAGCCATTTCAAAGTCGCGCCAGGACTGGCGGTGTCGCTCTACGCGTCCGAGCCGATGGTGCGGAACCCAACGGACATGGACATCGACGAACGCGGCCGCGTTTGGATTACGGAGGGCGTCAACTATCGCTCCAGTTTTCAACCTTGGGGCGTCCTGCAACCCGCGGGCGACCGCATTGTCATCCTGGAAGACACAAACGGCGAGGGCTTTGCCGACAAGGAAACCGTTTTCTATCAAGGCCCGGAAATCAATGCCGCGCTGGGCATCTGCGTGCTGGGGAACAAAGTCATCGTCTCCTGCTCGCCCAATATTTACGTCTTCACGGACACGGACGGCGACGGCAAGGCCGACAAAAAAGAGATTTTATTTTCCGGAATCAGCGGCGTGGATCACGACCACGGAATTCACGCGGTGACCTTCGGCCCGGACGGCAAATTGTATTTCAACTTCGGCAACGAGGGCCACCAAATCAAGGACAAGGATGGCAAACCCATCACCGATCTCGCCGGCAATGTGGTGAACAATTCCGGCCATCCCTACCGCCAGGGCATGGCCTTTCGTTGCAATCCCGATGGCAGTGAGTTTGAGGTGCTCGCGTACAACTTTCGAAATCCGTACGAGGTTGCGGTCGATTCCTACGGCGGCATTTGGCAATCCGACAACGACGACGACGGAAACCAAAGTGTGCGGATCAACTATCTGATGGAATACGGCAATTACGGTTTCACGGACGAAATCACCGGAGCCGGCTGGCCGGAACCGCGCAGTAATTTGGAGCCGGACATCCCGCGCCGCCACTGGCGCCAGAATGATCCGGGCGTGGTGCCCAACCTGTTGATCACCGGCGCGGGCGCGCCCACCGGGTTGCTCGTTTACGAGGGCTCGCTATTGCCCGGGATTTACAGCAACCAAATGATCCACGCCGATGCCGGCGCGCGGGTCGTGCGGGCCTATCCCGTCCAACCGGACGGCGCGGGTTATAAGGCGACCATCGTGAATCTCCTCACCACCGACGACACCTGGTTCCGTCCGAGCGACGTCTGCGCGGCCCCGGACGGTTCCCTCTACGTTGCCGACTGGAATGACTCGGGCGTGGGCGGGCATTACATGGCCGATCAGAAATTGGAGCGCATGACCGGGCGCGTTTACCGCCTCGCGCCGCCTGGCAAAAAGCCGCTTGTGCCGAAATTGGACCTTACATCTCCGGCCGGTTGCGTTCACGCCTTGCAGTCGCCGAATCTTTCGACGCGTTATCTGGCCTGGACCGCGTTGCGCGAAATGGGCGGGAAAGCCGAGAAGGAATTATTGAAACTCTGGGACACCAGCGGGAACGACCGGATGCGCTCGCGCGCCTTGTTCCTGCTCGCGCGTTTGCCGGGCAAGGAGGACAAATATATCCAAAAGGCGCTTGGCGATCCGAACGCGAATCTGCGCATGGCCGGACTGCGCATCGCGCGCGAGGCGAAGCTTGATCCAATTCCCTATGTTCAAAAGTTGGTGAATGACGAGTCCGCCCGCGTCCGGGGCGAGTGCGCCATCAGCCTCCGCCATAACGAGTCGCCGGAAGCGGCCAAACTCTGGACGGCCTTGGCGTTTAATTACGACGGCAAGGACCGCTGGTATTTGGAGGCGCTTGGAATCGGCGCGGACCGGCAGGAGGACAAATTTTTCGACGCCTGGCTCAAGGTTGTCGGCGGCTCGTGGTTCACACCGGCGGGCCGGGATATCGTCTGGCGCTCGCGCGCGACGGCCTCGGCGGCGCTGCTGTACCAACTCATTCTCCAAAAAGACCCGGAACAAAGCGCGCGGTATTTTCGCGCGTTCGATTTCCTCAAGGGTTCCGGCAAGACGACCGCGATGACCGGCTTGCTGGCCGCCGCGACGGCCGGGCCGGACCCCAACCATATGGCCACGGAGGCCCTGAGCCGGTTGAGCGAAAAAGACTTCGCGTCCACGCCGGGGCTAAAAGCCGAGATGCTCAAGGTGCTGGAATCGGTCCGGGGTACGGGGGATTTTGTGAAAATTGTCCAAAAGTTTCACCTGCCCGGGCAAACCGCCGGCTTGCTGGAAGTCGCGATCCAGCATCCAAAGGACGAGGCGGGAACGAGCGCCATGCGTTTGATTTTGGCGGACCATGATACCGGAGCCATAAATGCCGCGCTGCGTGCGACCAACACCGCTGTCCTGCTGATTGAGGCGATGGGAAATGCGCATGAGAACGCCATCGTTCCGCTGTTGCTGCCGGTCGTTACCGACGCAACCATCGACATTGCGGCGCGCCGGGAGGCGGTCCGCGCGTTGAGCCGCGTGCGCGAGGGCGCAAACGGATTACTCGCCCTGGCGCGCGAGGATAAATTACCGGCCGATCTCAAATTCACCGCGACCACGGAGTTGAACCAGGTGCGCTGGTCCGAGTTAAAACGTGAGGCGGCGAAATTGCTCCCGATGCCGCAGGCGCGCAATTCCGAGACTCTCCCGCCCATCGCGGAATTGCTCCACAAGCACGGTGACGCGGCCCACGGCGCGGAGGTATTCGCCCGGGCGGACGTCGGCTGCATCAAATGCCACCGCGTTAATGACAAGGGCGTGGACCTTGGCCCGGCACTCTCAGAAATCGGCACGAAACTTGGCAAGGACGCGCTCTACGAATCCATCCTCGAACCCAGCGCGGGCATCGCCTTTGGCTACGAGAACTGGCAGCTCACCCTGAAATCCGGCGACGACGTCTCCGGAATCATCACCAGTGAGACACCTGATGAACTAACGATCAAGGACGCGACCGCGATCCCCCGGCGCATCAAAAAGAGCGACATCGTCACGCGCCAAAAGTCAAAATTGTCCCTGATGCCCGCCGGCCTGCAACAAACCATGACCACCCAGGAACTCGTGGATTTGGTCGAGTATCTTTCGTCCCTCAAAAAACCCGAGTAGATCAAGGCAGCCGCTCGCGCCAAATTTGGATGCGGATTCCAGCGACCGCGCCAGCGTGTAGCGCAGCCGTCCCGGCTGCGGGTTTGGGCACCGTCCCGGTGCCCTTGCACCGTCCCGGTGCCCTTTCACGAACTGGCGGCGGGACGCCGCCATAACCCGCCGGCGAGGACGCCCGCGCTACGCTTTAGGCGGGCGCATAAGCGTTTTGGAGAAGACATGAAAAAACAGAATGCCGAAAACCAATTGCAAATTTGCAATTTCCCGTCCGCCATGCCTGGCCATCTTCTACGTTTTGAGCCTCTTGCGCCTTCTCGCGGCCATTTCGCCCCTTCTCCCTAATTTTTTCGCCCATTTTTCCAACATTTTTGTCTGTTTTTGCTGGCGACCGGGTCTTTAGTAGTAAGAAAAGATGACCGACAGCCAAAGACATCTGACAGACTACGTAAACGACGGCTCGGAAGCGGCCTTTCGGCAACTCGTCGGCGGCTACTTCGACCTGGTTTATTCCACAGCGGTTCGCTTGGTCGGCGGTGACACCCATCTGGCGCAGGATGTGGCCCAAACCGTCTTTGTGGACCTCGCGCGTTTGGCCGGGAAACTTTCCCGCGACGTTCGGTTGGGTGGCTGGCTGCACCGGCATACCTGCTTTGTGGCCGCCAAAACCCTGCGCGGCGAGCGCCGCCGTCAATTCCACGAAAGGCGGGCCGCTGTCATGAATGCACTTCCAGACCACTCGGAAGCGCGCCTGGACCAGGTCGCGCCCATCCTTGACGACGCGATTAACCGGCTCGGCGCGGCGGATCGCGCGGCCGTCTTGTTGCGCTTCTACGAGCGGCTTGACTTTCGCTCGGTCGCCGCGGCCTTGGGCACCAACGAAGCCGCCGCGCAGAAACGCGTGAGTCGCGCCCTGGAAAAGCTTCAAGTTCTGCTCAAACATCGCGGCATCACATTCTCCGCCGCCGCGCTGGGAACCGCGCTCGCCGCCGAAGCCGTCACCGCCGCGCCCGCCGGACTGGCGGCCGGCGTTGCCGGAACCGCTTTTGCCACCGCCGCCGCGGGAACCGGAACCACCCTGGCAATCTTAAAATTTATGGCCGCCTCAAAACTCAAAACCGGGATCATCACCGCTGCTATCGCCGCCAGTGTGGCGACGCCGCTGCTGTTTCAACATCAGGCGCAAGCCAGTCTGCGGGGGCAAGACCAGGCCTGGCGGCGCCAAACCTCTGATTTGGCCCGACTCTCAACCGACAACCAACGCCTGGCGGCCCTCCTCGCCCGGGCCACAAACTCCCGGCCCGACGACCAATTTATCGAGGTGCTGCGACTTCGCGGCGAGGTTGGACGTTTGACGCGCGAGGTCCAGGAAATGACTTTGGCGAAATCGTCATCCGCGCTCTCCCGCGAGGCGCAACTGGTTTCCCTCAAGAAATTGTATGCCGCGCGGGTGGACCGGCTCAAGCAATGGCTGGAGGAACATCCCTCCGAAAAGATTCCCGAGTTCGGCCTGCTTTCCAATGAGGTCTGGATGAGCGTTACCGCCGGTCTCGATTCCGACGTTCATCTTCCCATCGCCGCCAGCAATTTGCGGGGTCTGGCGCAAGGCGGGGTGCAGGTCACGTTGCGGAACGCGTTGCGCGCCTACGCCAAGGATAACAACGGAAGCATCCCCTCGGACCTTTCACAACTCACGTCGTATCTGAAATCTCCGCTTGA
>Ga0206847_10160_pt1 | contig 22419 bp, 23 predicted proteins | sample Alteio_BWOrgCont_17_FD_152880 | JGI IMG/M metagenome (GOLD analysis project Ga0206847, IMG submission 152880) | Enriched cells from forest soil in Barre Woods Harvard Forest LTER site, Petersham, Massachusetts, United States -... | ecosystem: Environmental > Terrestrial > Soil > Temperate forest >... | reverse complement strand
TCCTGGTGACGAACGCCGTCCTTGAAACCTCTCCTTTTCGGTGGATCACCTTCGTCGAGGACATCACGAGGCGGGAGCGCGCCGAGAAGATTCTGGACCAGCCCGTCGCGGCGGCTGAATTCGAAGAGATCGTCGGGACCAGCGCGGCTCTCAAACGCGTTATGGGACAGGTGCAAATCGTCGCGCCCACCGATGCCACGGTGCTGGTCCTGGGAGAAACCGGGACGGGGAAGGAGCTGGTGGCCCGTGCGATCCACAAGCTGAGCGGCCGCAGCAAGCGCCCGTTCGTCACGTTGAACTGCGCTGCGATTCCCACCGGTTTGCTCGAAAGCGAGCTGTTCGGTTACGAGCGCGGGGCGTTCACCGGCGCCTTGTCGCAAAAGATCGGCCGCTTTGAGATGGCTCACCAGGGAACACTGTTTTTGGACGAAGTGGGAGACATCCCATTGGAGCTCCAGCCCAAGCTGCTACGGGCGCTGCAGGAGAAAGAGTTCGAACGGTTGGGGGGCACCCGCACCATCCCCATTGACGTCCGCCTGGTGGCGGCCACCAATCGCAATCTTACTCAGATGATGGGCGACAAACTCTTCCGCAGCGACCTCTATTACCGCTTGAAGGTCTTTCCGATTACCATTCCTCCGTTGCGGGAGCATCCCGAAGACATACCCGTGCTGGCGCGGCATTTCACGAAAACCTATTCATCCCAAATGACCAGGCAGATCGACAAGATCCCCTCCGAGACCATGCAGGCTTTGGTCAGCTGGCCGTGGCCGGGGAACGTGCGGGAACTTGAGAACTTCATTGAACGGTCGGTCATTCTGTCGCGCGGCCCGAACTTGCGCGCGCCGTTGGATGAAATACGCGCCGACGCCGTGGACGCACCCGTGGGCGCGACGCTGGCGCACGTGGAGCGGGAACACATTATTCGGGTGCTTCGGGAGACCAACGGAGTGATCAGCGCGGCCGCGACGCGGCTGGGGTTGCCGCGAACCACTCTGAACGCCATGATGCGGAAGCTGGAGATCTCGCGCAAGGATCTCTGAAGCGCCGGGAGCTGGGCGCGATTTAGAATCCCGCGGTTCTCGAGTCGGAGATCAACCGGTGTGAGCGCGGGAGCGTAGTTGTTCCGCGGCCCGGAACCAGTCTTCTTCCGAAGATCCTTCCGGACAGCCCCGGTCTCGCCAGAGTTGATAAGCCAGGCGAGCGATATCGGCATGCCCGAACGCGGCGATGCCATGTCCCACGCTGGCCGCCTCGACATGCGGACTGCCGCCTTTTGTGTGCTCCAGGGCTTGGCGTGACTGCTCGTGTCCCGTGAGATGTTCCTGATTTCCCTGCTGCTCGCCGACACGGTGGGCGTGGGCCGCGGCATCCTGTAGTTCCTCGGCGCGCTGGTGGTTCTCGTAGTGCGATCCGTCGTTATAGCGTGTGGACATGTTTACAAAACCTCGATCTGCCCGGATTTTGCGTGGGCTTCCTTGGCAAGCTTATACGCTTGGTCCGAGTACTCCAAGGCGCGTTCCGAATGAAAGGTCGCCGCGTCGCCCTCCCCTTTTTCATTGTGTTCGGCGGCGGTACGATGCTCGTGCGCGGCCAGTTCGTGCTGTTCGGCGGCTCTCCGGTGTAGGTCGTGCATGCGGTTCCTCCTGCTTGGGAAGCGGCTGCCTTTAGCTTAATTGAAAACGCCCAGCATGTAAGCGATCAGGAGAATTATCAAGACGGTGCCTAGCCCAACGCCGGCGCCGCCGCCGTAACCCCAGCGGCTATGGCCCCAGTACCCACCGCCGCCAGCCAAAACCAACAACAAAATAACAAGTAGGATCAACATTGTGAATCTTCCTTTCGTCTTTCGTTACGTCGCCCGCAGTGCGTCGTTTCCTCAAGGTGAAAAAGAGGACGCACTTCATAGACGCGAATCTGTTACTTCTCGATCACCTTTTCAATCTGGCCGACTTTCTTTTGGACTTTGCCCGCGAGCTTCTGGTTCTTGCCCGCGGCCGCGAGAACGGGGGTTGTTGGCGACCTTCCCCGCATTCTCTTTGGCTTTGCCTTTCAGTGCATACAGCGTGCCCTGAAGCTGGTCGTTGGTGCTCGCTTTCATTGGTGTGCCTTTCTTTGCTCTTCCTGCCGGTGGAATATAAGCGCCCTGTGCAAACAGATCCGCTCTCGGAGAGGCTCTGGAGCACGTTGAGGAACTGGTCCGTCCCAAGGCGAAGGAAGCTCCCTTAGTGGCGTGATCGCTGCCATTCGATTACAAGCGATTTCGGATGGCTATGCACATGCCGCTAAAACCCGCGGACCAGCGTAAATCGTCGGTCCGCTGAAGCTTTTGACCTATGGAGTGGAGGATTAACCAATGAATGATAAAAATATTACAGGTCTGTACTGCTTTCTCGGGGGCCTGGGAGTGGGGATCGCGGCAGCTATTCTTCTTGCGCCGGATTCCGGAGTGGTGACGCGCAATACCATCCGGCGTAAAGCTGAGCAGGGGAGAGATCTGCTGAATGCGAAGGCGGAAGAAGGTCGCGATTATCTTAAGCGCCAGGGAGCCAAGCTGGCCGATCGGACTAACGAATTCGTCGAACGCGGTAAACGGGCGATGAGCGAGCAAAAGGACAAGGTCGCCAGCGCCGTAGAGGCGGGAAAATTGGCGTATCGCAGCGCCGGCGCCAATCCGGAAAGCCAGGCGGAGAATTAACAGCCTAAAACCAGACGGGCCGGGCGCTCGATATTCTTGAGGGTCCGGCGTCGAACTCCGTGGCGTCGCTCAACATGATGCAAAACCCAATCGCGCCAAGGCATCCGGGGGGCCGATGAGCGGACGTCCAAAGTCCGGAAAAAAACAACATCGGGTTGTGCCGCGTGGCTTTCGGCGCTTCTTCGCGCGCTTGGGGCCGGGGCTGATCACCGGCGCCGCGGACGACGATCCTTCTGGAATTTCCACCTATTCGGTCACGGGCGCGGCCTTCGGGTACGCGCCGCTTTGGACCGCGCTTTTCTCATTTCCGCTGATGACCGCGGTCCAGATGATGTGCGCGCGGCTGGGCATGGTGACTGGGCGGGGGCTGGCCGGCGTGATTCGCTCCCGCTATCCCAGGTGGGTTCTATGGAGCGCCTGCGCGTTACTGATCGCCGCTAACACCGTCAACATCGGCGCGGATCTCGGCGGCATGGGAAAGGTAACCGAGATGGTAACGGGCGTCAGCAGCCTGTTATGGACGCCGGTGTACGCAGTGACCATCGGATCCTTCATGATCTGGTGGTCCTACTACTCCATCGCTCGAATTTTCAAGTGGCTCACGCTGGTTCTGTTCGCCTACGTCCTGGCGGCGTTCTTCGCGAAGCCCGACTGGGGCACGGTGATCCACTCGACATTCATCCCGCATGTCGAATGGTCCGGGAAGTATTGGGCCACGCTGGTGGGAATCTTCGGAACCACCATTTCTCCCTACCTGTTTTTCTGGCAGGCCTCGCAGGAAGTGGAGGAGGAGCGGGAACAAGGCGAGTTGACCGTGGAGGCCCGTCAGGGAGCCACCGATTCCGAGTTGCGGAAATCGCGCAACGACACGATGGTGGGGATGTTCTTCTCGAACCTGATCATGTACTTCATCATCCTGACGACGGCGGCCACGCTCCACGCGCACGGCAAGACCGCCATCGATACCGCGCAGGATGCGGCCGAAGCACTGCGCCCTCTGGCGGGAGCCGGGGCGTATTGGCTCTTCAGCCTGGGCTTGATCGGCGCGGGCATGCTGGGGGTGCCGGTGCTGGCCGGCTCCAGCGCCTACGCAGTGGCGGAGGCCGCGGCATGGCGCGAGTCCCTGGCTGAGCGCCCCAGCCTGGCGCGAGGATTCTACGGAGTCATAGCGGTGGGTCTTTTAGTAGGCCTCAGCCTGGACTACGCCGGCTTCAACGCGGTTTCCATGCTGTTCTGGTCGGCAGTCCTCAACGGCGTGCTGGCGCCGCCTCTCATCGTCATCGTGCTGCTTCTGACCAGCAGCCGCGAGGTGATGGGCGAACGCCGAAATCCTCTCTGGCTCGCGACGCTGGGCTGGGTCACGGTGGTTGTCATGACCGCCGCGAGTGTTGCGATGTTCGTCACGTGGAAGTGAGGCGCTGGGAAAGACTTCGCGATGGCCCGAGGCTTGCTCTCCCGCAACCTGAAGGAGCCACATGAACTGGGATCAAATTGAAGGCAAATGGAAGCAGTTTACCGGATCGGCGCGCGAGCGCTGGGGCAAGCTCACCGACGACGACTGGGCCACTATCGCCGGCAAGAAAGATCAGTTGGTCGGCCGGATCCAAGAACGTTACGGAATTGCGCGGACGGAAGCCGAAACGCAGGCCGACGAGTGGTCTAAGGCCCTCAAGCAGTCCGCGCACGACAACGAACTGGCCGGCCGTTTGTAATTGATGCCCGCGATCAAGGCGCGGGATCGGAATTTAAGTGATCCTGCGTCCTTGAATTACGCGGGATCTATCCCTTCCCCGCCCTCTCGTACCAACCCCCAGGATGGCCGACCGCGCTTGGTCACTTGACCACATATGGTTATCCGCAGGCACTCTCGCGGGGGGCCTGCCGGGGGAAGTGGCTTCGGTAGCCAACCGTTTCAACAAATCGCCGGCGGGCGCTGTTCGGTGCGCGCCGTGCACATCTCTAGTCGTGTCGCGAAAAGGATCGAGGTTTAGAAAGATGAAGATTGCAAGCGTATTCCTGACGATGTGCGGAGTAGCGTTGGCCCAGGCGCCCCAGGCTCCCAACCCAACTCAACAAGCGGTTGAAAACGGCGGGACGACGCCGATCTACCGCATTACCGTGGTCGCACGGACGACGAAAGCCATCAACTACAATCACCGCAGCGGATCGACGAGAATCGGCTTCCGCGGAACAGCGTTGATGCCCGATGCTCGCGGCGAAGCGAAAGTGGAGAGCAAACAGGGCGTAATCAAGATCGATGCGGACATGCAAAAACTCGGGCCGGCAACTCAGTTCGGCCGGGAGTATTTGACCTACGTGATGTGGGCCATCACGCCGGAGGGCCGCGCGACCAATGTCGGAGAAGTGCTCCTCAACAACAGCGGCAAGACCCGGCTGGACGCGACCACGGAGTTGCAGTCCTTCGGCTTGATCGTGACCGCCGAGCCGTATTTCGCCGTCACCCAACCAAGCGACGTGGTGGTGATGGAGAACTTCGTCAGGACCGATACCGTGGGAACCATCGAGCAGGTGGACGCGAAATACGAACTGCTGCAGCGAGGGCAGTATGTATTGAATGTGAAGGCTAGCGACATGCAGCCTCGCCGCCTGGACGCGAAAGTGCCGCTGGAGCTGTACGAAGCGCGTAATGCTGTCGAGATCGCGCGCTGGACCGGCGCGGAGCATTATGCGGGCGACACCTTTCAAAAGGCCGTGGTGGGCCTCGAAAACGCCGAGGGCTATCTGATCGGCAAGTCGGGCAAAAAGCCGATCGGGACCGTGGCGCGCGAAGCAGTCCAAATGGCGGAAGACGCCCGGATCATCACGGTGAAGAAGATCGCGGATCAAGAATTGGCGGCGGAACGCAACGCGGGAGCGGAGCGTGAAGCGCGCGCCGATAGCGACCGCGCGGCCGCGCTGTCTGAAACGGACCGCGTCAAGCGGGAAGCGGAGCAGGCGCGGCTCACGGCTGCCGGCGATGCCGACCGCCTCAAGCGCGAGAACGACGCGCAGATCGCGGCGGCTCAAATCGAAGCGGATCGTCTGAAGAGAGGCAATGAAGCCCAGCTTGCCAGCGCGCAAATGGAAGCCGATCGGCTGAAGCGCGAAAACGAAGCGCGCCTGGCCGCTTCACAAACCGAAACGAATCGTTTGGCCGCGGAGAATGAAGCGCAGCGAGCCGCCGCCCAGGCCGAGCTCGATCGCTCCGCCGCGGAAAAGGCCAAGGCCGAAGCTGAAAAGACGCAACTCCGCGCCCAGCTTCTGCTGCAATTCAACGCCATTCTGCAGACGCGAGACACAGCCCGCGGGCTGATCGTGAATATGTCGGACGTGCTGTTCGATACGGCCCGGTATTCTTTGCGGCCGGGGGCTCGCGAGAAGCTCGCCAAAGTGGCCGGCATCATCTCGGGCCATCCTGGTCTGAGGCTGGCTGTGGAAGGCTATACGGACAGCGTCGGCACCGATGAATACAATCAAAAGCTCTCGGAGCAACGGGGCGAGGCAGTGCGCGACTACCTGACTCAGCAAGGCGTCGCGAGTTCTTCGGTCACGTCGAGGGGTTTCGGGAAAACTCTACCGGTAGCTTCGAACGATACAGCCGCCGGCCGCCAGGAGAATCGCCGCGTGGAACTGGTTGTTTCCGGCGAGATAATCGGCGAGCAGATCGGCTTGCCGATCGCAGCGCGATGACTTCGACATCCGGTCCAAAAATGGAGGCCACATGAAATCTCTCAGAACCATGATGCTAATTACCGCGGTTACCTGTTCCGCAACTGTTTTCCAAGTTTACGGTCAGGAAAAGCGGGAAGAAAAGCAGCCCGAACGCCAGCAAGCACAGCCTAAGCAGCAGGCCCAGCCCAAGCAGCCAGCGCCACCGAGGCAAGAAGCGCAGCCCAAGCAGCGCCAACCGGAGGCGCAGCACGCCCAGCAGCCTGCGCAGCGGCAACCCCAGTCACAGCGGGCGCAGCAGCCTGCGCAGCAGGCTCCGCGACAGGAACGCCAAAAACCGGATGCAGCGGGTCCGGCCGCCGCAGCCAAGCCGCAGGAGCGGCAACCGAACACGGCTCGCCCGGCCACTGCAGCCCGTCCGCAGGAACGCCAACCGCAGGACGCACCGCGTCCAGCGGCCGCGGCCAGGCCGCAACAACAACAGGAACAGCACGCGCAGCCGCGGCAGAACGCGCGGCCGGCAAATATGGCTGGACATCAGAACAGCTACCGCCCTCCCGAGCGCAGCAACCAGCAAGCGCAGGCCTGGCAACGACAGTCCAGCTGGCATCCGCAGGGCGCCTGGCAGCAACATGCTACCTGGCAGCAGGATCGCTCTTCCAACTGGCAGAGCGATCACCGCACCTGGTCGCAACGTGGCGGCTATGGCGGATACTACATTCCGGAAGCCAGTTTCGGGCTTTATTTCGGCGTTGGGCACTGGTTCCGAATCCAAAGCCAGCCCATCATAGTGGACGGTTATCCACGCTTCCAGTTCGGTGGCTATTCGTTCATGCTGGTTGACCCTTGGCCGCAGGACTGGGATCAAAACTGGTACGCAACAGACGATGTGTATGTTGGTTATGACAACGGCTACTATCTGTACAACCGCGTCCATCCCGGCGAAGCGATTGCGATCAGCGTCGTACTGTAAGGCGGGATGTAACCACCAACGGCGTGGCACCTGGACGGGAGTGTTTGGAATCCAGCGTTTGGTTCTGGCGCTCCTGCTCACGGCGACGCTTTCGTCTGGCTACACGGTACTTACCCACGAAGCGATTATCGATGCCGTATGGAACCCGTCCATACGAACGCTGCTAGCGAAACGCTTTCCCGGCGCGACTCCCGAGGAACTGGAAAAAGCGCACGCCTTCGCTTACGGAGGCTGCATCATTCAGGACCTGGGATATTATCCTTTCAGCAGCCGCTTCTTCAGCGATCTCACGCATTACGTCCGCAGCGGGGATTTCGTCGCGGCGCTGATTCGCGACTCGAGCGACATCGACGAATACGCCTTCGCGCTCGGCGCACTGGAGCACTATGTGGCGGATGCGGAGGGCCATCGGATGGCCACCAATCGCGCCGTGCCGATTTTGTATCCGGAGCTGCGGCGAAAATATGGGAGTGCGGTGACCTATTGGGACAATCCGGCCGCGCACATCCGGACCGAGTTCGGCTTCGACGTTCTCCAGGTCGCCTCCGGACGCTACGCGACGGACCAGTATCGCAGCTTCATCGGGTTTCAAGTATCCAGAGACCTGCTGGAGCGGGCTTTTCTGGACACATACGGCATCGAAATGAAAGATGTGTTCGGTAGTGTGACCCTGGCGCTCGGATCCTACCGGCATACCGTTGGCTTCATCGTGCCGGGCATGACGCGGGTGGCCTGGAACCTGAAGAAGAACCAGCTTCAAAAAGAGATCCCCGGTCTTACGCGCAAGAACTTTCTCTACAATCTCTCCCGCTCGAGTTATGAAAAGGAATGGGGAACCGAATACCGCGAGCCCGGCTTCGGCACCGGGTTGTTGACTTTCCTGTTCCGGATTATTCCGACGTCCGGGCCCTTCAAGGCGCTCAAAATCCGCACTCCTACGCCGGAAGTGGAAAAGCTCTTTATGGCCAGCTTCAACGCGTCCGTGGATCGCTACAAAGTGCTGCTGGTGGAAGCGGACGACGGCCAGCCGCGGTTCGCGAACCAGAATTTCGACTCGGGCGAGCCGACACTGGCCGGTAAGTACGCGGGCGCGGACGAAGCCTATGCAAAGTTGGTGGGAAAGTTAGCGGAAAAGCAGTTCGCCGGCATCAGCCCGGCACTTCGCCGGAATATTCTGACGTTCTATGACGGCCCATACCCATCGCATACCGGCCTGCCAACCGAAAAAGAAAAAGCTGGATTGGCGAAGCTGCACGAGCAACTCGACCTGCTCAAGACAATTCCGGACGCTGTCGCTGCGCCGTCCGCGCAATAAGCCAGCCGGCCGAGATCCCGACCTCAGCCGGTCATCTGACCGCATCCGGTCATGGACCGCGTATCGCCGACTTCCAACTGGGGAATTTGCCGATACGCGGTCGAGCTCAAGTAGCTACGCGATCCGGCGTCCTTGAATGACGCGGATCACCACCATAACCAGTGCAACCACTAGCAAAATGTGAATCAGGCCTCCTGCCGTATACGATGTGGCCAGGCCCAGCGCCCACAGCACCAACAGGATGACGCAAATTGTCCAAAGCATGTTTAGTCCTCTTTTCCGATATTGGTACGGCACGCATCGGCCCAAACGCGTTACCGACGGCTTTGGCTCTCGCGCAACTGGTGGCGGCGATGACGAACCCGTGAACCGGCCGGGCCAAGCTGCGGGGTGCGGACTCTTCAGTGTTCCGTCTCCAGTTGCGCTCAGTGATCTGACTCGGCACGGAAAGCAGGAATTTGCCCTGCTTCAACATTCCAAAAAGTCGGCTGAGCGTCCTTGCACTTAGGTCATGAAGCGTCACATCGACAATCGAAAGGAAGGTATCGTCGTGAAACCGTTTGATTCGAGCGGGAAACTATCGGCGATCTTCGTGCGGTTGTTCGAAAGCGATGAATTCGCTTCTGCGATGTCTCGATCGCGGAGTGGACGAGTCGGCTTCCGTACTTGCCCGTTCTCTTTGAAATCGACGGAGGAAACGCAGCACTCGAACGACATACTGGCGCGTCTCGGGAAATGGCGGCACGCCGTGGTAGTGGTCGACCACGGAGGGGCCTGCATTGTAGGCGGCAATGACGCGCACCAATGAGTTCGAATGCTTGTAATACCTATCCAGCAGTACACGCAGATAATGTGTGCCGGCGTCTACGTTTTGCTCTGGATCCGTGGGGTCAGCGCCGTATTCTCGAGCTGTTTCCGGCATCAACTGCATGAAACCGACCGCCCCCTTTGGGGAGACAGCATTCCAAATAAAGCCCGACTCCGCAGCCACGATGCTACTAACCAACTCGGCCGGCACACGATGCTTCTTAGCGGCATCCCGAATTAAAGCGTGGATGTCCGCGACCGGTCGGGACTTCCAAAAGCAGCCTGAGCTGGAGGGGCACGCGGAAGGTATTGAAGACGGGAGATCGGGCGAACTGATGTTAAACGTGGGAGGCAGAGTTAGTCCGCAGGACGCGGCCATTTGGGCCAATACAAAGCCGAATATGACAAAATTCATCCATTGTTTCCTAACGTATTTTAGAATTGCTTGACGGTGATTATTCGTGGAAAGACAACTGCAAGGGCATCAGGCTCGGGCGGGCTCCCGCGGAACGAGCCGGTTAAACAATCGCATGTCGCGAAAATTCATTGTAACACACCCTTTTCACGACCCAACAATGATGGTCACGTTGGCGCCTGCCAGCGTCAACCAGGCGGCCCACTGCAAATTCGAAATGCGGAAGATGTCTTCCGCGGCCTGTCCGGTCCCACTTCTCTCTGCGAGCGAGGTTGCTGATAGGAACCCTGCCGGGATGGATGTTTGCGAAGAGGCACTTCACGCCTGACTCATGCCGTTTGAAACGCGCGGGAGGAATTATGTTCGCGAATTGCTGCCCGCGACTTCGCTATGCCGTTCAATATGTATGGCGGTCGCCGAGCGGACGGCGACGGCGAAAATCGGACCCCTCGACGGCATCCTAACGCTTCGGTGCGTCAGGGCCGTATTTCGAGTACGACATCGCCGCAATGCACGCCAGGGAATTGCGGCCAGAATGGGTCATCACGCTGGCAAAGCCCCCCAGTCTTACGCTGATCAATTCTCTGAACCAGCTGAGGTGGCGGCTCATCAGAAATTCAGGAGTCTCTGGCATGAACAGGCCAGCCAAATTAGGCTTGAGCGATGTCGGCGGCAAGAAGCAACACTTCGGACTTCCACATCGTCCAACTGCCTTAATTGCGAGCTACACATGGGTAGCGCAGCATTGTGCCTGTACATCCGGCGAGCCCACTGGAAACCTTCAGAGCACCGAATCGGTTTTCAGTTTCGTTTCGAATTACCATTGCGAGGTCCGCCATGAAATGGGTCGATACAATTGAGTCGGTCCTACGGATGAAAGGGCGCCAAGTGTGGTCTGTGTCTCCGACGGCCATGGTGTTCGAGGCCGTTCAGAAGATGTCGGATCGAAGTGTGGGTGCGTTGTTAGTGATGTCCGAGCGTCGGCTCTATGGCATCATTTCCGAACGGGATTGCGCTCGGAAAGTAATTCTGGAGGATCGTTCTTCGAAGCTGACGCAAGTCCGCGAGATTATGATGGGGCCAGTAATCACCGTGACGCCGCGGGACACGGTAGAAGAATGCATGCGGTTGATGACGGAATATCGAGTCCGCCACCTTCCGGTGCTGGAGGGAGACGAGGTACAGGGGATCGTCTCGATTGGCGATCTAGTGAACTGGATAATCACGGCGGATGAAGAGACAATCGGCCAACTCGAGGGGTACATCGCGGGAAAATATCCGGGTTAGGGCCGGCTCCTGCGCAAAAGATGCCCCGACCCATCTGATCAATGCAGGAACGCGGAACGCCTTCGGTGGCCTCGCCCCTGGCTCGGCAAACGGCGTGGTGCCGCAATCGGACCAGAAATAAACTTCGGCGCCATTGTCGGTCGCAAACATGACAATCGTGTCGGTCTTCAGTCTCTTGTCTTTGCGCCAGACGAGGACGATTCCGATGTGGTCGTTCAACTGCTTCAGAGCCGCCTCTTAAAGCCCAAAATCTCCGGGCTACGGATCGCGTCGTGCTTCGGCGACAGGTGGGTTAGCACATGCGCGATAGTTGGAGCTTGGGCGGAAACCCCAACAAGGATCCAGCCGCCTGACGGTCGTAAGTCCGGTGCGGATTGGCAACTCGCCTGTTATGAAGTTGGCCAGCCCGGCCTGCAACTCGACTCCGCGCGGTAGCCGGTAACCCGCATGCGCTGCGACGCCAATTGTCAAGGTGCGGAGTTGTATCCAGACTGATACCGCTATTGTAGGAACCAAGGTTAAACCAACCGATGTCATCGCCCATGATGACCGGGATTTTCGGCTTCGTTTGAGCAAGAACCGGCAGGGCTGCGCGTCAGCAGAATGCTAATCAATACCAACTGTTTGTGAACCTTCATTTGAAAAAGTTCTCCTCTTCGCCGTCTGGCAAGGTTTGCCCGTTCGCCATGCATGCTCACTCCAGGTCGGGCCCTGACATCCAGCTGCCGGTTCTTTTTGCACCCCCGAAAAGACGCCCTCGTTGCAAAAAATAAGCCACGCGCAAACTGGAGGGTATCCACACTACCAGGAGGCCAATCGACTTCCAAGTCGATGCTAGGGACCAATCGTGATTAGGCATTGCCGGAGGGAGTAGAACATGACCGCAAGCAGGAAGGTTTTGTCCGTGATACTCAGCATTGTTCTCAGCACTGCGTGGTCACAAATCTCTTACGGAAATCAAGGCGATCCGGATACCAGTCCAGGCGGCGCCGTGGACGCGGCGCCGAGGAGTGCCAGCGAACTGCAGGCTTTGGTTGCGCCGATCGCACTCTATCCGGATGCCCTGGTTGCGCAAATCCTGGTTGCCGCAACGTTTCCAGATCAGGTCGCGATTGCCGACTACTGGCTGCAACAGAACAAGGATCTGAACGGACAAGCACTGACGTTGGCCGTGAACAAACAATCCTGGGATGCCAGCGTGAAAGCACTCACCAAATTCCCATCTGTGCTCGAAAATTTGGCGAAGAACCTCAACTGGACTTCAACCCTCGGCGAGGTCTACCACAACCAGACGTTCGACGTAATGAAAGCCGTTCAGACATTGCGCGCCCAGGCCAAAGCCGCGGGCCATCTCAAGTCCGGCCCCCAAATAACAGTGGTGCAAAAAACGCCGCAGATCATCGTGATTGAACCCACCAGCCCGCAGGTTGTGTACGTTCCGGAATACGACCCGGCGTTAATTTACGGCGTACCGTATCTGACGCCAGGATACACGGTGGGATCACTAGCGGCAGCCGGTTGGCTCGGCTTCGGAGCCGGCATCGCGATTGGCGCCTTGGCCAATGACGGCTGTTGCGGATGGGGGTGGAACTCTTGGAATTGTGATTGGCACGGCGGCGTTGTAGCTTACAATCACTCGGCTTTCTATGGCAACACCGCCTGGCACGGCGGTTACTACCACGGCTATGGTTATCACGGAGCTTACAATAAAGCCGCCAATTTCGACCGCACTGCAAATTTCAATCGGAACTTTCACGCCGACGCTCGCTCCGAAGACTGGTCACACGATGCCGGCCGGTTTGACCGGTCCAACGCATTTAGCGGCTTGGGCGGGCACGCCGGCGGATTTGGCGGTGGCGGCTGGGCATCCAGGACCGACAGCTTCCGCGGTTGGGGGAGCATGCGCGCCGGTGGCTTCGGCGGGGGGCGCTTTGGCGGCGGAGGTTTTGGCGGTGGCGGATTCGGAGGCTTTCATGGTGGTTTCCGACGATAAAGCTAAACTTGCCCTTCGAGTTAGAGGAGAAGGTATGTCGCCCGAAATTTCCAATGACTGGATTCAGAGATCGCGTGCGGGAGTTTTGGCGGTTCCGCTGGCACTCATCATCTGTCTCGCGTCCTGCGACAGGACAGAAAAGGTTACGGTAGCAGAAAAAAGGACGACTACCGCGCAGGACGCTCAGAATACCTTCGCATCGCCGGAAGACGCCGGTAAAGCCCTGTTTGAAGCGGCCAAGGCAGGCGATCGTTCGGCGTTGCTCGCGATCTTCGGTCCCGACGGAACGCAAGTGCTTTTTGCGGAGGACGACGCACACGACAAAGACAATCTGCAGGACTTCGTTGCGGCCTATACCCAGATGCATCGCTGGGGAAAAATCAAGGCCGGTGGCGAAGTCCTCTATGTTGGAGCGGACAATTATTCATTTCCCGTTCCGGCAGGCCAAAATGCTTCCGGTCAGTGGTACTTCGACACTGCTGCCGGCAAGGACGAGATCCTGGCGCGGCGTATTGGCAGGGGGGAACGGACTGCAATCGTTGCGTCCCAGGCGATTGCGGACGCCGAGCATCAATACTTCAACCGTGGTGCTGAACTTGGCGAGACAAAGCAATACGCCCAGAAGTTCGCGAGTGACGCAGGCCAGCGGAATGGACTCTACTGGCCAGTTTCGGAGGGTCAGGCATCCAGTCCTTTGGGACCGCTTGGTGACTTCGCCAAAACACTCGGCGCCAACGATGCTGGCGACCAGCCTAAGACGTTCAATGGTTATTCCTATCGGATCCTCACGAAACAAGGCGACCGCGCGAAAGGCGGCGCTAGGGATTACATTGTCAATGGAAAGATGACCCGCGGTTTCGCCGTGCTCGCCTTTCCGGCAGACTACCGGAACTCGGGAATCATGTCGTTCCTGGTCGGCCCGGACGTCGTCGTTTATCAAAAGGATCTGGGGCCCCAGACCGCCGAAGTGGCCGCGGCAATCACTGAGTACAACCCAAGTGATGGCTGGAGTCCAGTGACTCAGCCTGAACCCTCCGTTTCGGTTGCCAGCCACCCCAACCACATCGCGTCGACATCAAGCGGGCAAAGATAACCGGGCGACGGCTCCTACGCCTAGGCAATCTCTCCTGCTGTGACTTATCGCGGACGGTAGTGAACAAAAAACCGATCGCTAGGCCAGATGAAGTATTGCGGATGAGTGGTGCAGACTTCCGCATCCTTGCGAGCAAGGTCCACCGGGCACGCATTTCGCAGATAGTCGTTGAAACTGTCTTGAGCCAGATGGTGATCCAGAAGATCCCACCGCATTTCGATTTGCGCAACGTCCGCCTTGAGAGCAACCGCATTTCGATACTCTAGTGCAACCTTCTTGATGTCCTGGAGAGCGGTTCCCTTGAAGCCATAAGACACGGTTGTGATTTCTTTGCCGAGCTGCATGATCCTGAATTCAACCGCTAGCCCGGGATTTTCCCGGTACACCATGAATGAAAATAGCCCGGCGACTCCAAAGTCTTCGCAGCTCGGAAACATGGCGGCCCGGCCCCCGTCCGCCGGGTGGTTGTGAAAAAAGACGACCGGATTCCCCGCCTTGATGATCGTGGTCAATTTCTCCGGATCGTGCCGGACTCTGTCCCTGGTGGAAAAAAGAGTCGCATCGTTTAGCTGACCGTTGTAAACCAGCAGATGTTCCTTGCCGTCAGCGTGCGTTTTGAAATATTCCGCAGCCATTCTGTCCGCCTCGTCCATTTCACTGGGCGCCGGAACGAGCACCACGTCCTTCACTTTCTGGAGAACCCTTTCATACGTTAAGGCGTCCCAATGCCGGTAGGCAGCATACGCTCCCAGATATTCTTTGTAGCGCGACTCTCCGACGGCCTGGAGGACGCAATGTTCTTCCGCCGATTCTATGTTCGCGCCGTTTCGGTGATATCCACTTAGGTCGTCGTTCATGATATGGCAAACTTCATGCAGCGCCGACGCCTCGAACAGAATTTCCGGCTGTCTCTCCAGAAAGTCAGCTGTCACATTAACTATGAAGGATTGGTTGCGCATTTCCTCATCACGAACCACGCTCGTAAATACGTCACCAACGGTCTCCGCGTCATACCCGGCCTCCACGGGATTATTAACGGGACGAAGCGTGATGTTGTAGCTGGCGCCTAGCCTTTGCATTGCTTCAGCGATTTTGCGTCGATACGCTGCCGCTGCCTGTTCCAGTCCGCTCTCGGAGATACAGGCCTGCGACACGTCGAATCCAGCGTTGCAGGGTGCTAGCTGAGACCGGGCAGACGGGATCGAAGCCAGCAGCAAAACCGCGGAACCAACCACTTGTTGTACAGCTCGCTTCACGCCCGAATCTCGGGCAGTGTGTTACATACCTTATGCTTTAGCGCCAAGGAAGGATTGTAGCCTAAACTACACGTCGAAGGCAGATCAACTGGCGGTGGGGACGCCCTATGTTTGGCACATCGGCACTTGCCCGGGCCGATCCCGGACGTTACAAATTCCGAATCCGCGCGGGCAGAAATCTGCCCATCCCTACCCCGGCAGCCTCTCAATTAAAAAAACGGAGTTGCCGGTGGGGGCGTCTGATCGGCCGTGGAGGTTCGCGGTGGAACATCGAAAAAACCTTTTATGGATGGCGGCTGGGATGGTGATCGGCTCCCTGGGATTACTTGTCGTTGCCGGCATTCTAACCGGCGGAGGTAAGGTCGGATCCGCGCAAGCGGCTCAGACTCAGAAATCGAGCGTCCTTCGACTTCTCGCGGCTCGTGGACAGGTGGCGATCCAGGAAGCCGGGGGAGGAGGCACGCAGAAACCGAACATCCTTTTCATCATGGGCGACGACATTGGTTGGATGCAGCCCAGCATTTACCACCGCGGCTTAATGGTCGGGGAAACGCCCAACATTGATCGCATCGGCCGCGAGGGCGCGATCTTCATGGACTACGTTGCCATGCAGAGTTGTACGTCCGGACGCAACGCCTTCTTCACTGGAATGTACCCGCTGCGCACGGGGATGATCCCGCCGCAACTGCCCGGCAGCCCATCCTACCTGCAACCGGGGACGCCTGCGATGGCCAAGTTTTTGCGGGATCTCGGCTACACCACCGGCGAGTTCGGCAAGAATCACCTCGGAGATCACACCGCATCCCTGCCAACGGCGCACGGCTTCCAGGAGTATTGGGGCTATCTTTACCACCTGGATGCGATGCAGCAGGTCAGCTTCCCCGACATCAACAATAGCCCGGAGCAACAGGGTATCGTGCCGCCGTGCAAGAACACGATCATCCCAGGCATTGCCGAGGTTCCCGGCTCGGTTGATCCCAGAACAACCACGTGCCTGACCCCGCCGCGTCCGGTCCTTTGGTGTCACTCCTCCGACGGTACGGAGAAGAACCAGAGTTGTAAGGACGAAGGTCCCTTAACGCTGAATCGCTCGAGGACGGTGGACGAGGAAATCTCGACCCACGTGGTGGACTTCCTCGACCGCAACGATCCCAAGAAAACCGGCAAGCCGTTCTTCGTGTGGTACAACCCCGCGCGCATGCACGTCACCACCATGCTCTCGCCGAAGTATGAAGCCATGTTGGGCACGCGGGGCGGCAAGGATTGGGGTGTCAACGAGGCCGGCATGAAGCAGATGGACGACAACATTGGTTACGTCCTCAAGAAGCTCGAGGACATGGGCCAGTTGGATAACACCATCGTCGTCTTTACCACCGACAACGGCGCTGAGTCGATCAGTTTCCCGGACGGCGGCGTCACCCCTTTCAAAGGTCAAAAGGGCGAAGCTTGGGAAGGCGGCTACCGCGCTCCGTGTGTTATCCGTTGGCCCGGACATATTCAACCCGGCACCGTCTTCAGCCAGTTATTCGCGGCGCTGGACTGGTTGCCAACGTTTGTGGACATCGCCGGCGGCCCATCGGGAGACGGGCTGAAGAATCAGATTGAAGCCGGCAAGTATGCGGGCATCGTCAAGACCACTCTCGACGGCGTCGACCAGCGTGATTTTCTGGAGGGCAAGTCTCCGAACTCAGCTCGCGATTACTTCTTCTATTTTTCCGGTTCGACGCCGTCCGCGGTGCGCTACAAGAACTGGAAGATGTACTACACCATGTCGCAGCCCGGGCCGGCCGGTTGGATCATGCCGCTGGTCCCGTTCCACTTCACCCTGGTACAAAACATCAAGCGCGATCCGTTCGAGCAGTCGGTAGGCATCGAACAGAAGTCCGCGATGAGCATGGGCGGAGCGCTGGCCGCTCCCATGACCGCGTTTCAATATGACTGGAACATGCTCCCCATCGGCCAGCAGTTATGGCTGAAACATCTTGAGTCGTACGTCAAGTACCCGCCACTGCAGGCTCCCGAATCATACAACCTCAGTGGGATCCTGGCGGAACTCAAGAAGGGCCAATCCGGCCACCCGAGCGAATAATCGCGGGCGAGCCGGATTGTCACGGGCGGGCCAATCCTGGTGCCCGCCCGTGTCAGTAAAGGGAATCACGCATGAAGGTTTGATGCAGCTTTTGCTCCACGACGACTCCCAACGGGAATATGCCTACGGCCCGGCTCTCGGCCTGCCCGATACCAAAGTGGGGACGTTTCCCCAAACCCTGTACGACGAGGCAAAAACCAAAGGCCGGTCCGTGGTGAGCATGAAGAATGACTGGAATCGCGTCTTTGCCGCCCAGCCGGGGTGATACGACCATGATTCGCGAAGCTTACAAGAACAAGTGGTTGTGGGTGCTGGCAGGAATGTTGACAGGAGCCGGCCTCACGGGAGCTGCTCGCTATCTCCAATACCACGCCCGAGCTGCGCGGTTCGACCAACCAGCCTCGTGCGAATACGGAATCGCGGCAGCCAAGAGCCGCGTGAGACCACCCACGCTCAAGGCAACTCCTGCGCGTGTTCCCCGGCTGGACGTGGCGCAAACTGCGTGGCTTCCGAAAATCAACGATCGCACGCCCCCTGAACCAGCCCCGGCCGGAATGAAGTGGATTCCTGGCGGGGAATTCTGGATGGGTGCCGCGGACGACCGTATGGCGGATGCCAGGCCGTGGCACCGCGTCTACGTGGACGGCTACTGGATGGACCAGAGTGAAGTTACCAACGAACAGTTCGCCGGGTTCGTGAAGGCCACGGGATATGTGACCGTCGCAGAGCTCAAACCGCGAGCCGAAGACTATCCAAATGCGCCTGTGGAGAAACTGGTCGCCGGCTCGGTGGTCTTTTCGCCTCCGAACCACCCGGTAGAGTTGGACAATCAATTCCGCTGGTGGAACTACATTGCCGGCGCGAATTGGCGTCATCCGGAAGGTCCCGCTTCGGATATCAAGCATCGGATGGACCATCCGGTGGTCCAAATCGCGTACGAGGACGCTCTGGCCTACTGCAAGTGGGCCGGCAAGCGGCTCCCCACGGAAGCTGAATTCGAATTCGCCTCGCGTGGTGGACTGGATCGGAAACGCTACGCCTGGGGCGATGAATTCATGCCCGGCGACAAGCATATGGCGAATACATTTCAGGGCCATTTCCCGGACACAAACACGAGCGAAGACGGATACCGGACAACGGCTCCGGTGGGATCGTTCCCGGCCAATGGATACGGGCTCTTCGACATGGCGGGGAATGTGTGGGAATGGACCTCGGATTGGTACCGGGCCGATTATTATAAGACCCTCGCAGCCAGCGGAGACGTTGCGGTCAATCCCACCGGGCCCGCGGACAGCTTCGATCCGAGTGAGCCGGGAGTCCAAAAGCGCGTGCACCGCGGCGGCTCGTTCCTCTGCACGGACCAATACTGCGCGCGCTACATCGCGGGCGGACGAGGCAAGGGTGAACTCGACACCGGAACAAATCACCTCGGCTTTCGTTGCGTGCGCGATGCGTCACCGAAACCCGAGAGATCCGCTGGGGCCCGCCTAACCAGCAGGTGAGTGGATCGGACTGAGCACCGATCTACGCGCCGGATCATCGCAGCCTCCGCGATCGGAAGTTCTATTTTACGCCCTGCCGCATTGCATTGAATCAACACTTAGTGAGATCCCAGCGCGGTGAACTACCGCGCTGACCCCGACACTTTAGACCCTGCAGGAGGTTAGCGACGGAAATGACGGCCGAAAGCGCGCGACTCATCGAAGCTCGATCATCGGAAATCCCGTGGCGAAAGTGGGGGCCTTACCTTAGCGAGCGCCAATGGGGCACAGTGCGCGAAGACTATAGCGGCGACGGAAACGCATGGGAATACTTCACCCACGATCACGCGCGCTCTCGGGCATACCGCTGGGGCGAGGACTCGCTGGCGGGAATCAGCGACGAGAAGCAATTCTTATGTTTTGGCTTGGCTTTGTGGAACGGGCGCGATCCGATCCTGAAAGAACGTTTGTTCGGGCTAACCAACGCGGAAGGAAATCACGGCGAGGATGTCAAAGAATACTATTTTTACCTGGACAACACACCCACGCATTCGTATATGAAGTACTTGTACAAATACCCGCAGGGTGCCTTTCCCTACGAGGATCTGGTGCGGACCAACGGACTACGCGGGCGCCACGACATGGAGTATGAGTTGCTCGACACGGGTATTTTTGACGGCGACCGGTATTATGACGTGTTCGTCGAATATGCCAAGTGTGCGCCGGAAGACATCCTGATCCAGATCAGCATATGCAATCGCTCGCGAGAATCCGCCACGCTGGACGTCCTCCCCACGCTTTGGTTTCGTAACACCTGGAGCGCTTCGCCGGGCGCGGTTAAGCCAATTCTGAGAGAGATCCCCTGTGCCGAAGGCTTCCGCGTCATTGCAGCGTCCCAACCAGACCTGGGCGAACGCTATCTTTACTGCGAGAGCGACGTTCCGCTGCTGTTCACCGAGAATGAGACAAACAATCGCCGACTTTTTGGAACCGAGAACGCTGGTCCGTTTGTCAAGGACGGCATCAACGACTATCTTCTCCACAACCAGCAGTCCATCAACGCGCACCAGAAAGGAACCAAGGCATCGGCTCATTACCGCCTCACGGTGGCAGGCGGCGCGGTGGCAACCATCTGGCTTCGCCTGAACGATCGCGCTCCGGCAGTATCGATGCCTCCCTTTGGCCCTTCGTTCTCAGAAACGATTCGCACGCGCCGGAGCGAAGCGGACGAATTCTACGCCGCCATCACGCCGGACTGGGTTAGCGAAGACGCGGCTCGGGTGATGCGGCAGGCCTTGGCGGGGATGCTGTGGAGCAAACAGTTTTTTGCCTTCGACCTGGAACGCTGGTTAGCCGAGCATGGCGCGGATCCCATGAAGCCCGGCGCGCGGCACATGCGGAACAGCGAATGGTTCCACATGGTGAACGAGAATATTATCTCTATGCCGGACAAGTGGGAGTATCCCTGGTACGCGGCCTGGGACCTGGCCTTTCACGCCATCGCGCTCTCGGCGGTGGATGTGGAGTTCGCGAAGCAGCAGTTGGAATTGTTACTTCAGGAATTCTTTCTGCACCCGACCGGGCAACTGCCGGCTTACGAGTGGAACTTTAGCGATGTTAATCCCCCGGTGCACGCATGGGCCGCGATCTTTCTATACCGGACGGAACAGGCTTTGCACGGCACGGGCGACATCGAGTTTCTGAAACGGGCTTTTCCGAAGCTCATGCTCAACTTCGGCTGGTGGATCAACCGCAAGGATCGGTTGGGAAAGAACCTGTTCGACGGCGGCTTCCTGGGCCTGGATAACATCGGCGTTTTCGATCGCAGCGCCCCGCTGCCCGGGGGCGGGCACCTGGAACAAGCGGATGCCACCGCGTGGATGGCCCTGTTCTGCCAAAACATGATGGAGATAGCGATTGAGCTGGCAGAGCAAGACAACAGCTACGAAGAGATGGTGACCAAGTTCATCGATCATTTTCTGTGGATTGCCAGAGCGGTAAATCAGATCGGCCCGAGCGGCATGTGGGATGAAGAAGACGGATTTTATTACGATGTTTTGCGTTTCCCGGATGGCAATTCGACACGTTTGAAAGTCCGCTCCATCGTGGGCCTGCTGCCGCTCTGCGCCACGACGGTTGTGGAACCCTGGCAACGGGAGCGCGTTCCGAACGCCCTGGCAACCTGCGCGGAGCGCGTGCGGAGGATGCCGGAATTGTTCGAGAGCATTCATCCTACCGGGTCGCATCACCGGGGTGTGGGAGACCGGGGCATTTTCGCGCTGGTGAAGCCGGATCGTCTGCGTCGAATTCTTGCCCGAATGCTGGATGAGAACGAGTTCCTGAGTCCTTATGGAATCAGAGCGTTATCCCGCTACCATGCGCAACATCCCTACGTGCTGACCTGCGAGGGCCGCGAGCACAGAGTGGATTATCTTCCGGCCGAATCCGATAGCTTCCTGTTCGGGGGCAACTCCAACTGGCGGGGGCCTATCTGGATGCCGCTTAACGCATTGATCCTCCGCGCGTTGCTCCAGTTCTATCTTTACTACGGAAACAACTTCAAGGTCGCGTTTCCCACCGGCTCCAGCCGGATGCTCAACCTTTTTGAAGTCGCGCGCGAGATTACCAACAGGCTCATCCGGATTTTCATCCGCGACGAGTCAGGGCGGCGGCCCGTTTATGGCGGGGCTCACAAGTTCCAGACCGACCCTCACTGGAAAGACAACGTGTTGTTTTACGAATACTTTCATGGCGACAACGGCGCCGGCTTGGGAGCCAGTCATCAGACCGGGTGGACGGCTCTGATCGGCAAGCTCATCCAACTATTCGGCCGAATCGACGAAGATCATTTCCTGGCAGCAGGCAAAACCGCGGCGTACGCTCTAACGAGCACGCGCCAGGCTTAGCGTTGGAGAGCGCAAAAGGCTGACCCGCCAAGCCGCGGCGTATCTACTTGGTTTTCGATGCGTGGTATCCCGCTTTGACGGCCTCGTCTTCGGTCATGAATTTTCCCTGCTTGGTGGCCCCGTACCATTTGCCGCTTTTGTGAAAAACACCGGATTCGGTGTTGACCCAGACTTTGCCGCTGGCCTTGGCCGCGGCGATTTCGGAATCCGGGACTGTCTTGGCCGGCAACGCTGTCTTCCCGACGGCGTCGGTTGCCGGAACGGTACCCTGATTTGCGGTCTGACCGGCTTCCGTGGCTTTTTTCCTAGCCTTCTTGGCCGTCGACTTAGCAGTGTCTTCGGCCTGAAAAGCCCCGAGTGACGGGACTAGCGCAAGCGCCAGAGCGGCGACGCAAGTGGTCAAAAGCTTTCGAATCCTCATAGTCCCTCCTTCAGAA
>Ga0206847_10111_pt2 | contig 22430 bp, 13 predicted proteins | sample Alteio_BWOrgCont_17_FD_152880 | JGI IMG/M metagenome (GOLD analysis project Ga0206847, IMG submission 152880) | Enriched cells from forest soil in Barre Woods Harvard Forest LTER site, Petersham, Massachusetts, United States -... | ecosystem: Environmental > Terrestrial > Soil > Temperate forest >... | reverse complement strand
TTTGCTCAAAGACCGGCCGTTGGTCATTTTCCTCATCTGCGCGGTGATGTTTCACTTCGCCAATGCGGCGATGTTGCCGCTGCTGGGCGAGCTGCTGGCGAAAGGAAAGGGACGGGGCTCGATGATGTTTATGTCGGCCTGTGTGGTTACCACGCAAATGGTCATCACCCTGCTCGCCGCCTGGGCCGGACGGACCGCCGGAACCTGGGGCCGAAAACCGCTGCTATTAATCGCGTTCGGAGTCCTGCCGGTTCGGGCGGTGCTCTACACGCTCACGAGCAATACTGTCGCCCTGGTGGCAATCCAGATTCTGGACGGCGTGGGGGCGGGAATATTCGGGGTGGTTTCCGTCCTCGTAATCGCCGATCTCACCCGAGGATCGGGCCGCTTCAACCTCACCCTCGGAGCGATCACCACGGCGGTCGGCGTCGGAGCGTCCTGCAGCCAGGTCATTGCCGGTTCGATCGTGCATCATTTCGGCTCCAATGCGGGATTTCTATTTCTGGCGGGCGTGGCGGCGGTGGCATTCTTCATCCTCTATGTCTTCATGCCGGAAACCCGGGACCAACAATTTCTGAAACCAACCTAAAACAACCCCATTCTTATGATCACTGTCTTAATGCTGGTCTGCTCAAATGTTTTCATGACCTTCGCCTGGTACGGGCATTTGAAATACGGCCATGATTGGCCGCTCTGGAAGGCGATTCTGGTTTCGTGGGGTATTACGCTGTTTGAATACTGCTTGGCGGTGCCGGCAAATCGCCTCGGCTATGGCCATTTTTCGGGGTTTCAACTCAAGATAATTCAGGAGGTCGTCACCCTCACCGTTTTCATTGTCTTCGCGGTAATGTTTCTGAAGGAGAAACTCGCTTGGAATTATCTCGTGGCGTTCGCCTTTCTCGGCGTGGCGGCGTTCTTCGCCTTTGCGTTCAAGGCATCGGCATCGCCCACCTAGCCGGGCGGGGGAATTTGCCGGTAAATCGACCGAAAACGAATCCCGGTCCGCTTCCCCAACGCCGCCAAAAACAGTTATTGCACAGTCCGACGCCAGATTAGCCAATCCGGTTCACCCGGATCACGCTCCCCGCCGCTAATATCCCACAACCCGGTAAAATTCCCGCGACTGGTTGACGGTGGAGTTGGTAAAGGCGGCGGAGGCCCGCGTGGGTATAAAGTTGGTTACCGTGGTCCAGGTTCCCAACGTCAGGTTCGTCGTGCTTTGGAGTAGATAAGTCTGACCGGGTTCAAGACCACTGACGCTCATCACAAAGTTTGTGAGCGACGATTGCGTCACTCCGAGCGTTGCCGGCGCGGGCGAACCGCTGGCTTGCCCATACGCGGCCACTTCGGTATAGCCGACGCCACTGTTCTGCTGGGCGGCGGTAAAATCCCACTTGAGGTACCGGACTCCCGTCAAATTTTCAACGGCCACCGATGTGAGCGTGCCACCGGTGCCGTCCTTGGTCGGATACGGCGACGGATTGTAGTTCACCTTCGCGATGACGGTAAAGTTGGCACCGTCCGGGGACGAGCTAACGGTATAATTCGCATCCTCGCGGCCATCGTCCTGCCAGGCGGTATAGGTATTCAAGTTCGTGATCGTATAGCCGTCGCCGTTGGCCCCCGATCCGAGATAAAACGTGACCGCCCCGCCGCTGATTTCGTAGCTGCGATTGGTGGTTAAAGGCGCGCCGATGATTCCGTCAAAAAGCGCGGCCGTAGTCAGGTGATTCTCGGGCCCGACCGTAATGGAATTTGCCGCGACCGTTGTGATCCGGTTTGTGAGCAGGTCACCGGCGGGCAAAGGCGGAAAATTGCCACCGGCGTACACTGAATCGGTTTCGGTCACCACCAAAGGCGCCGGCACCGGTGACGACCACGCGTAGGTGCCGGAACCCACGGCGTAAATGGCATATCCGTTCGAGATTCCGACATAAGTGACCCCGGGTGAGTTAGTCGCCGGCACACCGCTCTCCGTGACAGCATTGGCATTCGTCGCGGGCACATAAATTTGCGCCGTCGTGTTCGGCGGAATCACAACGTTTAGGTCAAACGCGCCGTCGGTATTGGTCCAAGCGGTTGAAATCAGACCGCGCGTGGAATTATAGCTGGTGTTGGCCCAGGTCAGGCCCTCGCCAGTCACCGGCTGGATAAGGATGGTCTGGTAGCCCGGACTCGCGGGATTAATCCCGCCAATCGCACTGTATAAATATTGCCCCACGGAGCCAAACGCGTAGTGGTTGAACGAATTCATCGTGGTGGCTTCGAAGCCGCCGCCGGGCGTCCAACCGTCCCAGCGTTCCCACATCGTCGTTGAGCCCAGCGTGACTTGGTAGAGCCAGGAGGGATAGGTTTGCTGGAGCAGCAGTTCGTAGGCGAGATCGTCGCGGCCCGCGAGATGAAGGGCGGGCAGCAAGCGCGGCGTGCCGATAAAGCCCGTGGCAAGGTGATTGTCAAATTGCGCAATCGAATTGGCAAATTGTTGCGCCGCCTGCGCGCGCAATCCGGCGGGCACGAGATTCAACGTAAAAGCCAGCGCATAGGCCGTCTGACTACTGCCATCGGTGAACGAGCCATCGGAATTAAAAAATTTTGCGAACGCCGCCGCGATATTGCTGTGTAGCGTCGCATACGTCTCCGCATCCGCGCTCTTGCCAATGGCCGCGGCCATCTCGGACATCGCCTGCGCGTAATAAGCGTAATAAGCGGTGTCGATCACCGTTGAAGATGCGCCGCCGCCGAGGTTCAGCCAATCGCCAAAATCACCCGGGAGGCCGGAAATTACATAGTTTGCGGCGTAGCTCGCGTCGAATTGGCCACAGCGTTGGAATGAGGCGTAGTGGTCGGCAATCACGTTCGTGTCACCATAGCTGCGATACATATTGTAAGGGCAAATCCATCCGGCATCGCCCCACGCGGCCCCGCCACTGCCCACGCCCATATCGGGCGCGACATCCGCGTAAGCGCCATTGGCCTCCTGGGAGTCCTCGCACAGCGTAAAAAGATGCCGGCGGAAGAAGGATTGCACGTCGAAGTTGTATGCGGCGGTCGGCACAAAAAATTCCGTGTCCCCGGTCCAGCCCATGCGCTCGTCCCGTTGCGGGCAATCGCTCGGGACTTCAAGATAGTTGCCTTTCTGGCCCCAGATTATGTTGCTGTAAAGTTGGTTTACCAGCGGGCTGGAACACGCGAAGTCGCCGGTCCGGGGAATATCCGTATGCACAACGATACCCGTGACGGATCCCAAGGTGGGCGGCACCGACAGCCCCCGCACCTCAACATAACGAAACCCATGGAAGGTGAAACGCGGTTCATAAACAATCGAGCCGTTGGTGCCGAAAATATAAAAATCCGTCGCGTCCGCGCCCCGAAGGTTGGCCGTGTAAATCGAGCCGTCGGGATCGAGCATCTCGCCGTAGCGCACCGTGATCCGGTCACCAACGCTTCCGATGATATTCAGCCGCGCCCAGCCCACCATATTCTGACCGAGATCGAAGGTGTATAATCCGGGTTTTGGCACGGTGAGCTTGGTGGCCGCCAGCGTTTCGAGGCACCGCGAGGGTTCCGTCAACGCGGCCTGCACTTGCAACCCGCCGGCACCGGGAAACGACGCCGAATTACCGTAAAGCGCCTCGATAACCGTCAAAGTCTTTCCCGTCGCGCCGATTTGCACCACGGAATTTTCCGCGAACGTCTGTGTCTGGTTCACGCCGCCGAGCTGGAACGTGATTTGAAATGTCTTCACGATGCCGAAGGCCGGGTCGCCGCCCAGGGTCGCGTTATTGGCCGTGAAATTGAGCTGATTGTTCGTCTCCAGGCCTTTGACGATGGCCGTTACGTTCGAGTAACCGACGGCTGCCGCGCTCAGTCCGGTTACAACTGGCGACCACGCGTTGTCATTGAAATTCGTGGTGTCCCATCCCGGCATCTCCAGGCGCGCATCGTATCCGGAGCCGATTAACAAGTCCCCGAATTGGATCGGGCCATAGCTGGCCTTCCAAGACGAGTCCGTAACGATGGTTTGGGAACCACCATCAGCAAAATCGAGCACGAGTTGGGCCATGAATCGCGGCGTCCCGCCGTAATTGAGGCGCTGGCCTTTGTACGCGATGACACTCGCATACCAGCCGTCGCCCAGGATCGCGCTGAGAGTGTTGGAGCCGGTTTGCACCATCCCCGTGACGTCGTAGGTCTGGTAATAAACCCGCTTGGTAAATTGGGTCCAGCCCGGCGTGAGCACATCGTTGCCAACCTTTTGGCCGTTGAGGTGCAATTCGTAGTCCCCCAGTGCGGTGACGTACACGGTCGCGTTCGTAACCGTCTGCGCCGCGACGAAGGTCTTGCGCAAAAACGGCGCGGGAACGCGGGCGATATCATTGAGCGCGGGGGTGCCCCACGGCGTTCCGGTATCGCTTTCCGCAGTGGTCCAGGCGGAGTCATTGAAATTCGTTTGGTACCAGTTGGCGGGCGCCACCTGCGCCGCCTTCCAAGTGCCGTCCACCGGGAAGTTCGACACACTGCCGGAGTTGAATTGCACCACGAGCTGGCCAATCACATTCGCCGCGTCCTGGACATCGGAATTCGTCGCTCCCAGCGCCAGCAGGTTGGTTCCGGCGTGCAACCACGGGGTGACGTTGATCCGGGCCGTGGCTTCCCAACGCATTGCCGTGTTCGTCATTAGTTGCCCGTTGACGAAAACGTTGCAAAAATTATCGGCGTAGAGCGCCATGACCGCGTTCGTAAACGCTTGGCCGGCCGGCAGAACAATCTGTTTCCGCAACAAAGACTGTTCGATCCCCGCCTGCGCCATTGAGTTCGGGTAGCAGTTCCAATTTAAATTGGCGGTGTTGAACAACGCCGCTTCGGACGCCTGTTGCGGAGTCGGACTATAGGCCGCGTCGTATCCGATCCATTGCGCCGTCCAGTCCCCGGAATTCAACAGCCCCATTGACCAAGTCGCCGGCGCGCTCCAGGCCGATACGTTCCCCTGGCCGTCATAAACCCGCACCTGCCAGAAACACTGCTCTTCGCTCGTCAAGGCGCGACCGGCGTACACAATATTCACGGTCTTTCCCCCGGCCACTTTGCCGCTGTCCCATAAATCCGCCGCGCCCGCCGCCGACCCGACTTGTATTTCGTAGGCGCTCTGCGTCAAACCCCGGTAGGCGGGACCGGTCCCGGCGCTTTGCAGTTGCCAGGAAAGTTCGGGGGCTGGATTCCCAATGCCGAGCGGATTCACCCGCTCCTCGCAGCGCAAACTCACCGGTTGCAACGACCCCTGCGCCTCCGCGGCATCAGTCCATCCCGTCAATGCCAGGATGGCCATTAGCCCAAGTAATTTTCTTGTCATGTGTGTGTTCGGTCGCCGCGCGCTTCATCACTGTTTTGCCACGGACAGGCGGGCTTTGGGAGCGGCCACCGGCTGGTTGAGGAAATCGTCACCGCGGATCGTGCCTCCAACTTCGCACACCACCCCGCGGCGTCGCAACTTCTTTCCGGCCCGGTGAGACTCACCTATTTCGGTGATGCGGCCGATACCAATTTTGGGGATTGGCAGCGACCGGCGGCGTGTCTATTCTCTCTCCTGAAAGCACGCAAAACGCAACGGAACGAATGATTCGTACCCGCGTGTTGTGTATTGCCTGACCAACAATCAAAAACCAAAACCTATGAAATTCCCCATGTCATGGCGCGGACTATTGACCGCTTTGCTGGTCGCCAGCGCCACCGGCGAAATCGCCCACGCCGGTCCGGTGCCCATCCCGGACTTCTCGTTTGAAAATACCACCATCATCCCCGGCGGAGCCACCGCAGCCCCCAATGTCGGGACCAACTGGACGGCATGGGGCGAAAGCGGCGTTTTTCTCCAGGATATCACCAACGAATTTTTCATCGCCACCAGCACCAACACCCTCCCGCCGACGGCCGACGGCACCAATTACCTGACCTTAAACGTCGGTATAGGCCATAACGGCTATTGCTGGCAGGATCTCGGGCCCCTGCAACCAAACACAGTTTATACCCTGACCATCGCGCTCGGGCAGTCGCTTCAGGCCAACACCGGACAGGGCTACATCGGCCTTATTAATGGCAAAAACCCTTACCAGACTCTGCTGGCGTCCACGCCGGTGGATAACAGCCTCGTGCCCGGCGGAGCCTTTGCCGATTCGACGGTGGTTTTCACGACCGGAGGCCAGGTCAGCGGGGATCTGACTGTTCTCATGGCGGGAACGAACGGCACGCAACTCCTTTTTGACAATGTTCGCCTTGATGCCACAGCGGCACCGCAAGCGGCCACGGCTTTACCGCCCGGCCTCTCCTCGCCCTCGGGCACGGTTTATGTCGGTACCGTGGTGACTTTGAGCGAGAATCCCGCGGGAGCCACTCCGTTCACATATCAATGGCTATCGGATAACGGCACGTCCGGAGCCACCTTCAGTCCGATCAGCGGCGCCACCAGCGCCAATTATGCTGTGGATACAAGCACCCTAAGCGCCGGTTCCGCGATCGAATACGAGGTTGTGGTGGCGAATGGCTCGGGCTCCTCCACCAGCAGCCCGGTCACGCTGAACATTATCTCCGGCCAGCCGGTGATCGTCCAGGACACGCTGCCTTCAACCGGTTCCGCCGATGTCATCGGCGGCCAGGTGACCTTCACCGCCGCGTTTGATGGCAACCGCCCCCTCGCCTACCAATGGCAGGTGGACTACGGTTCCGGGCCGGGACCCATCGCGGGCGCGACCAACGCCACGCTGACGCTGACCAATCTGCAACTAACCGACACGGGCTCCTACAGTGTGACGGCGACCGACTCCCTGGGAACCACGAACAGCACGCCCTCGGCCTTTACAGTCAGCCCGCCCCCCGCGCCCGATGCGAATGGCGTCATTGTTTCCGCCGCAAACCAATACGGCCTGGGCGGCACCACCGAGTTTACGCCGACCTGGGTGATCGCGAGCAACAGCCTGATCCGTGGCGAGCTTCCCTCGGTTACCACCGGTAATTTTCAGGAGGAAGCCGCCGGCGGCGTCCCGACCTTGACCGACGGTACGTTTGGCACGCTTTTTCAGTCGGGCAACTCCAGCATTTTTCTGGCCACTTGCGGCCAGCCGGGCGCGGGTTCCGTGCTTATTTACCCCCTCCCCGCCTCCGCCAACGGCTATGACCTTACGAATATTATCGTTTACGGCGGATGGAGCGATGGCGGACGGGACCAGCAAAGCTACTCCGTTTACTATTCCACCATCGCCGCTCCCACCAACTTCGACAACGAGCTGACCACCGTCAACTATCTGCCCTCGCCCAACGACCCGAATACGGATCAATCCGCCACCCGTATCTCGCTCACCGCCCCGAACGGCGGAGCGATGATCCACAATATCGCCGCGATCGAATTCTACTTCGGGCTTCTGGCGGGTGGTTTCAATGAAAACGGCTACGAAGGTTACGCCGAATTCCAAATCTTCGGCACCCCGTCGGCCCCGGCGCCGATCCTGACCCTGAACACGCAGCCGGTAACCGGCTCCGATGTCGTTGGCAGCGCGGTAACCTTCCGCGTGGGCGTCAGCAGCTCCATTCCCCTGTCTTACCAGTGGTATGTGGACAACGGCTCCGGACCGACCGCCATCGCCGGGGCAAATAGCACGACCTTGACGCTGACCAATCTGCAGCTAACCGATACCGGTTCTTATCATTGTGTGGCGGCCAACTCCACCGGTTCCATCACCAGCGCTCCCAGTTCGTTCGTGGTTAATCCGGATAACGCGCCCGACGGCTTTGGAGTCGTCGCCGCGCCGGCCAATCAAACTGGCAACGGTCCGACGTTCACGCCCACCTGGCCCATCGCTCCCGGCAGCCTGATCGCCGGAACGCTTCCGATCACCGCGACCCCCAGCGCCAACGCCTTCGGCGCGGAAGGCGCGGGCGCCCTCCCCGTTCTTACGGACGGCGTATTCGGCACCGTGGGCAGCGCCAACAACGCCTACGCGGCGACCTGCGGGCAAAACGCCGGTCAGACCGTTACCTACGCCCTAACCGGTTCCGAGGGCGGCTACAATCTCACCAATATCGTGCTTTACGGCGGCTGGAGCGACGGCGGCCGTGACGAGCAAGCCTATACCATCTATTATGCCACCGCCACCGCCCCCACGTCCTTTGTCGAGCTAACCTCGTACGACTACATCCCGACCCTTCCCGGAGCCGTGCCCAACGCCACCCGCGTGTCCTACACGTCTGGAATTGGGCTGCCGCTCGCCACCAACGTCGCCTATCTGGAGATCGACTTCACGAATCCAAACGGCGGCGGCGAAAATGGTTATGAGGGCTACAACGAGATCAGCGTCTATGGCACCCCCTCCGCGCCGGTGGCACTGCCGCCGGTCTTGAGAGCGGATACGTTGCCGACCACCGGTTCCGACGTCGTGGGCAGCTCGGTGACCTTCACGGCCGCCTTCGCCAGTTCCTCGCCGATTAGTTACCAATGGCTGGTGGACAATGGCAACGGCGCCGGACTGACGCCCATTCCCAACGCCACCAGCACCACGCTGACGCTCAACAACCTGCAGCTTACCGACACAGGTTCCTACAGCCTGACCGCCTCCAACGCCCTCGGCGTGGCGTCAAGCACGCCCAACACCTTCACTGTTAATCCCGCGCCCGCGCCGGTGAATAACATTCTCATTTCGGACGCCTTGCAAACGTACTCCGGTCTGGCGTTTACGCCGACCTGGGCGGCTCCGTCCGGCAGCTTGATCGCCGGATCGCTTCCGAGCGCCGTTGGCACGGGTGACTTTACCAACCAGTACACGGGCGGTATTCCCGTGCTTACCGACGGAAAGATTGGCCCGATCGGCGGCAACGACGGTACGGCCATGGCGTCTTGCGGTGGCACCGCGGGTACTACGCTTACCTATACTCTCGCGGGTTCCGCCGCGGGATATGATCTTTCCAGCATCGTGACCTACGGTGGCTGGAACGACGGCGGTCGCGACGAGCAAGCCTATACGATCTCGTATTCGACTGTCGCCGCGCCCACGACCTTCACCGTGCTAACGCCCGCCGACTACCTGCCGACCATTCCCGGAGCGGTGGCGAATTCCACCCGCCAGACCATAACGTCCGGGGACGGTACACCGCTGGCCACCCATGTTGCGAAGGTAGAGTTCAACTTTACCACGCCCAACGGCGGCGGCGAAAACGGCTGGCAGGGTTATTCCGAGCTTAGTTTGTTCGGCACGCCCTCGGCGTCCACCACCCCGCCGACGATCGGTTCGACGACGCTGTCCGGGGGCAACTTGGTCCTGGCCGGCACCGGCGGGACACCGGGAGGCGGCTACACCTGGCTGACTTCCACGAATGTGGCGGCGCCGCTGTCCACCTGGACAACCAACAGCACGGGCGTGTTCAGCGCCAATGGCGCGTTCTCGAACGCCTTTCCAGTCACCCCGGGAACCGGGCGTTTCTTCTTGCTCCGGATTCCGTAATGATGGATGGTAGGAAGGCGGGCGAAGAGCCAATTCACGAAGCAGTGAATGCCTTTTAAAAAGCCCCGGGGACCAATGTCCCCGGGGCCTCAGTTTGAAAATAAATATGAAAGCTATCGGAATATCGCGGGCGGCACGGGCCGCGCAACCGCGGGGGACTGTCGGACGGTCGGCGTTTACCTTGATTGAGTTGCTGGTGGTCATTGCGATCATCGCCATTCTGGCGGCGTTGCTGCTGCCGGCCCTGGCCAAGGCGAAGGAGCGGGCCAATAACATTAGTTGCATCAATAATATGCGGCAATTGACGACCGCGGCGATCCTTTACGCCGGCGACTATCACGATGCCATCATCCCCAACGTGGTTGACAGCGATCTCGGCTGGGTGGGCGGCGATGTGAGCGGCAACGCCGGGGTTAACGGCGTGACCAATCTGTCCAACCTGGCGCTCGCGGTAACCTACCCCTACAATCAGTCCATCGGCATCTACCGCTGCCCCTCGGACAAAGTCATCGTCAGCGGGGTCAAACAGATGCGGGTGCGCAGCTACTCCCTAAATGGCATGATGGGAAATAACGAGGGGAGCGCGGGCGGTGTCCATGACGGCCTGACAGAAAACATGAAATTCACCGATGTCAAGGATCCCGGCCCCTCGAACGCGTCCTTTTTCTGGGAGGAACAGGGCGACGTCCAGCCGACAGAAACCAGCATCGACGACGGTTACTTCGCGAATAATTACACCGACCGCGGACCGGGCTGGCGCAACATCCCCGCCAGTCGCCATGGCGACGAGGGGTCATTATCCTACGCCGACGGTCACGCGGGAAACATGAAGTGGAAGCTGGAAACGACCCATGCCCTGCGAGGAAGCTCCGAGAGCCAAACATGGGCGGCCACAACCGTCTTCCATGACGTGGACTTTCAGCAAGTCTGGCTGACCACGTATCCCGCCAGTGCGTGGTGAGATTTCGCTGCTGATTCTTCTCTTGCTTGCGTCGTCGGCCGCGGCCGACGACGACCTCTTGGGACAGAAGCGGATTAACCGGGCGTCCGCGGAAACGGACGACGCCCTGACGAACAGCCTCGGCTCGTGGATTTGGCTGGCGAACACCCAGGACCGCCAAGCCTGCCATTTTTGGCGGTCGTTCGAGATCCCTGATTCGCCGGCGGTCACGCACGCGCAACTGCGCATGACGGTGGACAACGAGTTCACCCTTTTCCTGGATGGACGCGAATTGGGTCGCGGGGACGAATGGAGGGAACTGTTCGACTACAATGTGACGCCGCTCATGTCCCGCGGCCGACACATCCTGGCCGTCAAAGCCTACAACTCCTCCTGGTACGCGGGAATGATGTTCGGGCTGCGGATTGATCTGGCCGACGGCCGGAAAATCGAGATCAAGTCGGACCCGAGCTGGCGGATTGTTCCCGAGGGGATAACGGGTTGGGAAAAGGCCACCGCCGCGCGGGCGGAATGGCCGCACGCCTCGGTCAAAGCGCGCCTCGGCAGCCTGCCTTGGTGGTCAAAGCCGGAGAATGTGAACCCGATGCCGACGTTGCAGCCGATCACCGTCTATTTCTGGCAGACCGGGTGGTTCCAACTATCGCTGGTGTCGGTTTGTGCGATCACGTTACTGATTAGCGCCCGTTTGATTGCGCAATTGGCGGTTCACCGGAAGGAGCGTTGGTTGCTGGAGCGGGAGCGCGCCCGCATCGCCCGGGATATTCACGATGACCTCGGTTCGCGAATGACCCAGCTTGTCCTGCATGGCGAAGTGGCGCAAAGCGAGCTGCCCGCCGACTCCGGGACGCGGATGCAGCTTGACCGCATCTGCGAGGACGCGCGGGGCGTGCTCTCCACCATGGACGAAATCCTCTGGGCCGTAAATCCCCGGCACGATACCTCCAGCCATTTCACCTCCTACGTCTGCGGCTACGCCCAGGAGTTTCTAAAACCCACGCGCATACAATGCCTTTTCGACATGGCCCCGGAAATATCCTCCGTGGTGCTGGATCTTCCCGGCCGGCGCGCGTTGTTAATGGCGATCAAGGAGACACTTAACAACGCGGTGAAGCATTCCGGGGCGGACGAATTAATTTTGCAAATCAAATGGCAGGCCGAAAGATTGGTGGTGGTGGTTTCGGACAATGGCCGGGGCTTCGACCAAACCCAGACCAAACCGGGGCGCAATGGCTTCACCAACATGGCGGACCGCATGCGCGAGGTCGGGGGCAGTTGCCTCGTCACGAGCGAACCGGGAAAAGGTTGCCGGGTGGAATTCGGCCTTCCCTTGCGCCAAACACGCTGGCGGCCATGGAACTGGATTTGGAAGCCGGTGCAATTTTCGGATCGAGTCATGGAGACAAAACTGCCATAGTTAAGGAATGTCCCTAAAAACTGTGAGCCTGCCCAACCCCAAGGTGATGAAGCCGGACGCCGGGAGCCCTCCCGGCGAGGCCTCCCGGACAACGCCATTGAAAGTGGCCTTGGTGGAGGACCAGCCGAAAGTACGGGAGAGCTGGATTCGCCTGATCAACTCGCTCAGTGATTTTTCCTGTGTTTGCGCCTGCGGGACCGGCGAGGAGGCGCTGCGGGTCATCCCGCTGGAGCAGCCGGACGCGGTGCTCATGGATATTTTTCTCCCGCGCATGTCCGGGATTGAATGCACCGCCCGGCTTAAGGAACTTTTGCCCCAGACCCAGATCGTCATTTTAACGGCCATGGACGACCAGGAGCTGGTGTTCATGGCCCTCGAAGCCGGCGCGGACGGCTATCTGCTCAAGCGAACCAAGCCCTCGGAATTACGCGCGGCGTTGCTGGAGGTGGTGGGCGGCGGCGCGCCGATGACCAGCCAGATCGCCCGGCGCGTGATCGAATCCTTCCGCCGGAAGGCGCAGCCCCGAAATGAATCGACCCGGCTTTCCGTCCGGGAGGAGCAAATCCTGCTGCTGCTCTCCCACGGCTACTCCAACAAGATGATCGCCGACAAGCTTGAGTTGAGCATCGATACCGTGTGCAGCCACTTGAAACACGTTTTCAGCAAAATGCACGTCCGCTCGCGCACCCAGGCCGTCGTTCGCTACATGGCTTCCAAGACCCAGAACGACAGGGGCGATGGCCTGTGAAATAAACCGGCACAAGGGGACGACCATGCGCTAATATTACAAGGGATACAGGCAACCGCGCCAGCGTTTTGGAGTGCGGCTGTCCGCTGCCGCTTTCGACCGCGGCAGCCTGCAATTACAATAAAAGAATCGTTATCACGAACGCGGCGCGCCAACGCGAATACCCACGGTCTTAACGCTTTTGACAGGCCTGGCTAACGCGTTTGGAGTATCCACAGACGCGGCGACCGGGTTTCGCCCCGCGGGGCCGCCGGCGCTTCAGAAAGCGGAAGCGGACTTCCGCACTCCAAAACCTGGCGGAAATCGAACACCATCGCGTATTCGCGCATCTGCCAAACGAATTCGTGCTGGCCGGGTCGCGGAGAACATGGATACTGGAGCCATGCGGAAACGCTGGTTGCCCGCTGTTCTGATTCTTGCCGTGATTATTCCGGCCGGGCTGGTGCTTTATTTGCGCGCTCCGGACGAACCGAGGTACGACGGAAAGCCGTTGGGTTACTGGCTTAAGGCGTACAACCCTTTGCACGCCACGGAAACGAGCCGCCAGCAGGCGGACAAGGCCGTCGCCGAAGTCGGAACGAACGCGATTCCCACCTTGCTGAAAATGCTCCAGGCCCGCGACTCCCCGCTGAAATTGAAACTGGCCGCGGCCGCGCAATGGCTGCACTTGACGAACCGGGATTTCCAGGACGCGGAGCGCAAACAGGAGTGCGCCGCCGCCGCCTTCGCCGCGCTGGGCGGGCGCGCGCGCGGCGCGGTCCCCGCGTTGATCGCCCTTTACGAGCGAAACATTTCCGCCACGTCCCGCACGTATATACTTCTGACGCTGTGGAATCTGGGACCGGCCGCGCGCGAAGCCGGGCCATTGTTGGTGCGCTGGACCGCAACCGGTGATTATCCCAACATATCGATTTTCTCCGCGTGGCGGACGGTTCATCCGGCGCCTGAATCGGCGATGCCGGTGCTTCTGAAGTTATTGACCAATTCGTCCCCCCGCATCCGCCTCCAGGCGGCGGATATTTTGCCGCTTTACGCCCCCGCCGCTCTCGAAGCCCTGCCGGCGCTTGATAATTTGCGCCGGTACGATCCCGACGGCTATGTCCGTGAGACGGCGGATTCGGCCCATGAACGTCTCAAGCCGGGCTCATCGATTATCCCGCAGGGAGGGTACCGAAGAGTTCGTTAGTCATCCCAATTTTCGGAAAAACTCCCTGGCAGTCGCGCAAGTCGCCGCGCTTAACTTCTCCAGCGAACACCCCCGCACTTGCGCGACCAATTCCGAAATCTCCCACACATAGGCCGGCTCGCAACGTTTGCCACGGTACGGCACCGGCGCGAGATAGGGACAGTCGGTCTCCAACATAAATTGGTCCGGCGGCAGGGAGGCGATGGTGTCGCGGACGATTTGCGCGTTTTTGAAAGTCGCGATGCCCGTAAAACTCACGAGCGAACCCATCGCCAGAATCCGTTGCGCCACCGCCGGGCCGTCCACAAAACAATGGAATACTCCGCGCACGCGGCCAATGAATGGTTGCATTTGCGCGAGGGTGTCCTCGAGTGCGTCGCGTTGGTGGACCACGCAATTCAGACCAAACTCGGCGGCGACCTCGAGGTGCTGTTGAAAAATAGCAGCCTGCTTTTGCTTGTAGCGCTCGTCATCCGCCGCTGTGAATTCCGGCTTCTGGCTGGGCAGGCGGTGGTAGTCCAGACCGGTCTCGCCCAAAGCAACCACTTTCGGATGCACCGCCAGCGCGCGCAATGCGGGACGCAAATCCTCCGGCGCGTCCAGAACGTTGGTCGGATGCCAGCCCACCGCCGCGAACACCGCCGGATGTTCCTCCGCGATCCGCACCACGCGGGCACTGCTTTCAAGGTCCGTGCCGATGGCCACGATTTTCGTGATGCCCGCCAATCGCGCTCGCTCGATGATTTGCGGCAAGTCCGCCGCGTACTCCGGATAATCCAGATGCGCGTGCGTATCGTAAAAAATGCTCATGATAATGTCGCCGGCGCAAAATCCACGCGCCGACGCGGCAAATCCTTCCATGGAAATCGGCCGGTGAACATTGCAAATTTGAAAGAGCCTTAAAGGGCGAAAGCGCCCAACTGCTCTATCCTGGCGCGAACATTCGCCTCCCGGTATGGAGTCCCGGCTTCAGCCGGCAGGGCGGCAGAACGATCCGGCGAGATAAAAATTCTTGCAACCACCGGGTCTTCCCCGCGCCGCCGCCTGAAGGCGGAACTCCATACCCGGACGTGCCATATTGCGCCAGTTCAGGGGTTCAGAAACTCATCTCCCCAACGCTCTCCTCCCTTGATGCCGGGAAGAGAGGAAGAAAAGGCGGTCGCGCCAGCCATCATTTCGTCTCAATTCAACGGCCGCGGGGAAATCGGAGCGCTTTCCCCGTAGGGTGGACGCAGCCACCCATCTGCATTACCGTTCGACTGGTGGACCGCCAACACCATGAAAACCATGACGCCATTTCCAGAATCCGCCGCGCCAGCCCCGATGACCGAACTCTCGGTCGTCGGGATGACCTGCGGAAATTGCGCCCGGCACGTCACCGAGGCCATTCAAGATAGTCCAGGCGTCGCCGGAGCCTCGGTCCGCCTCGAAACCGGGCGCGCGACCGTGAAATGGAAAAGCGGGCCGAACATTCCCACCGTCTTGAAAGCCATCCAGGCGGCCGGCTACGAAGCCAGTCCCCTACCCGGTTCCGCAACCGCCAACGCCGACATCCAAAAGGAAACCCCGTCCGCCCGCTGGCAAATGAACTTGGTGATGGGCTTGGCTGCCACCGTGCCGTTGATCATCGGCGAATGGGTGTTTGGCTGGGGAATGCGCCTGTGGTTCCAATGGTCCGCTTTCGCGCTCGCGCTGCCGGTGCAGATTTTCTGCGGCACGCGTTTCTACGCCGGCGCCTGGCGGCAGCTCAAAGTCGGCGGTTCAAACATGGATACCCTGGTCGCCCTGGGTTCCACCACCGCCTTCGCGTACAGTGCCTGGGCCTTGTTTACCGGCGCGCCCGGGCATTTGTATTTCATGGAGGCGGCGGCCATCATCACCCTGATCAGCCTCGGCCATTGGTTCGAGGCCCGGGTGTCCGCGCGGGCGGAGAGTTCCTTGCGGGCGTTGATGGAACTCGCGCCCGCCACCGCCCGACGCCGCGACCGCGACGGTTCCGAAACCGACACGCCGGTGCGCGACTTGCGCGAAAACGACGTCATCATTTTGAAGCCCGGCGACCACATTCCCGTGGATGGCGTCGTCATGGACGGAACCGCCGCGGCGGATGAATCCATGCTCACTGGCGAATCCTTGCCCGTGAACAAGACGGCGGGCGATAAATTATACGCCGGAACCGTGAACCTTGACGGACTTCTTGTCGCGCGCGTCACCGGCACGGGCGATACCACCGCCCTGGCGCAAATCATCGCCGCCGTGGAGCACGCGCAAAACAGCCGCGCGCAAATCCAACGCCTCGGCGACCGGATTAGTGCGGTCTTCGTGCCGGTGGTGATCACGGTCGCGGTGGCCACGGGACTGTGGTGGGGCTTGGATTTTTCGGGAGCAACACATTTCAGCGGCTGGTTGGGCGGGTTTTTGTGGCATACGCATCTCCCGGAAACCGCCCTGGCGGCCGCGTTCATTCATGCGACGGCGGTACTAATCATCTCCTGCCCGTGCGCCATGGGTCTGGCCACGCCGGTGGCGATCATGGCCGGCGCGAACGCGGCGGCCCGGCGCGGTATCCTGATCCGCGATGGCGTGGCGCTGGAGCAGGCCGGGCAAATCACCAGCATCATCTTCGATAAAACCGGCACTCTTACGCTCGGCAAACCTGAAGTGGCGGATTCCCAAACTTTCGCAGCCAGCCACGCTCCCAACGCGATTACACTCGCCGCCGCCCTGGCCCGGCGCTCGAACCATCCAATCAGCCACGCCATCGCCAAACTTGCCGCCGACGAATTTCCGTTTATCGACTGGCGCGAGGAACGCGGCGCGGGCCTTGAGGCGGTCTTGCCGTCCGGCGGGCCGCAACCAACTCCGGCCAAATTTCGTCTCGGTTCCCTCCGCTGGTTGCGCGCGAATGCCGTGGATCTGGCCGCCGGCGCTGCGTTTGAATCCGCATGGTCCGGAAAAGGCGCGTCCGTTTTGGGAATCGCCGCCGATCGACAATTGCTGGCGTTGTTTGCGGTTACGGACACGCTCAAGCCCGGCGTCGCCGAAGTGGTAAAACAACTTACGGCGAGCGGCCTCGCGGTCTTCCTGGTCACCGGTGATAATTCCGCCACCGCGCAAACTATCGCCAGTCAGGCGGGCATTGATCCCGCGAATGTCCTCGCCGAGGCGCGACCGGCGCAAAAGGCGGAATTCATTCGCGGCTTGCAGGCCCGGGGCGCGCGGGTTGCGTTTGTCGGGGATGGCATCAATGACGCGCCCGCGCTGGAGGCGGCGGATTTGGGCGTCGCGGTCAATCGCGCGAGCGATGTGGCCCGGGCCGCCGCGGACATGGTGTTGCTCAACTCGGAAATTCAAGCCGTGCCGGAAGCTCTGGCGCTCGCGCGGGCCACGCTCCGCACGATTAAGCAAAACCTGTTCTGGGCGTTCTTCTATAACGCCGCCGCCATTCCGCTCGCCGCGACCGGATTTCTCAGCCCGGTGGTGTGCGCCCTAGCCATGGGGGTCTCGGACTTGGTGGTGATTGGCAACGCCTTGCGGTTGCTGCGACGAAATCCGGCGGAAATCAGGGCCCGTTAGTCGGCTTCGGTTCACCAATGACGACCGGCGCGACGTTGGTTTGGGTGCGCCGTTTGTCGGCCGGGGGGTGCGGTTTAATCAACTCGTCAAATTTTACTTGTTGTTCCGGCGTCAGCTCCTCGCGAATCAATCCCCTCACCCGTCTCATCTCCTTGCCCATCTGCTGCGAAATAGGCTTCCACAAGTCCTTCGTGCGCTCCTGGCTGACGGCGATGTAATTCTCGATCGTGGCATGTTGTTCGGGCGTCAGGTTCAACTCCCGGTCCATGCGCCGCAGCAATTGAATACTGCGTGCCTGCCATGGATTGCCCCCTCCACCTCCCGGCAGATTGATCGGTTTCGGGGGGGCGGCGTTAACCAGATTGAGATGATCCGCGTGGCCGACCAGCAGCCCGCCGGTGATCACTCCCGCGCCAAAAATAACCAGGGTGGCCAGGATTACTTTCCACATGGTCACTGATCGACGTTATTATCCACCGCCGCGAACAGGGTTTGCTCGACATCCTGGGACAAACTGTCCGGCACGGGGGTGGGAAGCCAGCGCACGCCAACCGCCATTACCACCATGACCGCCACGCAAAAAATCGCGGAAAAGCCCAAAGCCCGGCTCCATAACCCCATGGGATCCAACGGCTTGACGCCTTCCAGACAGGCCATGATGCGCTTTTCAAAAGCATACGGCACCTGGTCATTCGGCGGGGTGGCACGCGCCGCCGCGATCAATTTTCGATGCAATTCCGTTAGGTTCATAACAGTTCAAGCTTTCAGACGATTTTACCCACTTAGCGGTTACAAATACTTATTTTTGGCCAGTTTGGCCAGTTGTTTTTTCATTTCCGCCCGCGCCCGGAACGCCCTGACCTTCACCAGCGGCACCGACCAGCCGGTCAATTCGGCGATCTCCCTAACCGACCGTTCCTCGATCTCCAAAAGCGTGATCACCATCCGCGCCGCGGGTGACAATTGTTCCAGAATCCGCTCAATCAACTGGCGCGCGGCGTCGGCGTTATCCGGCGCCTCCGCCGGATTGGCAGCCACCCGTTCCAGCCAGTCGTCCTCCGGGTCGCTCAGTTCGGTGAAGGTAGTCTCCCGGTTGCGCTGGTGTGCCCGGAGAAAGTCATAGCACGTCCGCACCGCCAGCCGCATCAACCAGTGCTCGAAGGGGGCATCGCCGCGAAAAGTCCCGAGTTTTTGGAACGACTTCAGCCAAACCTCCTGCACGATATCCTCCACCTCGCTCTCCCGCCGCGCATACCGCCGGGCCGTCGCAAAAACCCGCGGCGAATATTTCCGCACGAGGATTTCAAAACCCGCCGGATTGCCCTTCAATACAGCGGTGATAACCTCCGCGTCCCCTGGTTCAATCGGCGGCTCCATGTGGGCTAACAATCCACCCGGTCACGGACCCCGGGAAGCGTCAAAGCGCCGCAATCACAGATGTTTATGACGTGTATCGTGAAATAAGTATTTCACGGTTTCAGTTTTATGGCAAGGGAGCGGCGGCCTTCGTAGTAATCCCTCGGTGAATGGTGGCTTGTCGCGCCGCGTTCAGCGGCGCAATTGGCAAATCCGCAACCTGCACCAGCCGACGCTGCCCGGCCAGTCCGGGAAGCCCGCTGAACGCGGGCGGTTCGTCGCAGCGCGACAAACCCCACCTATTCGCTCCCCACCGCTCACTGAGGCATTGCCCTTCGTAGCGCAGGCGTCCTCGCCGGCGAGTTTCGGCGGCGTCCCGCCGCCAGTTCGTGTTTTGAATTATAGCAACGAGCACCGAGACGGTGCCCGAACCCGCCGGCGGGGACGCCTGCGCTACAAGGAGATCGAATCATTGCGATCAATTCACCTTGAACCGCAGCACCGTCAACGAGCGTGGCGCAAATTCCTGATTGAACTGGCTTGCCGCGCCGGAACTCCGGCTCACGACTGGAGCGACTTTCTCGGGTTGGTCCAGGCTATTATTGTCCGGGAGGTTTTCTGATTTCAGCACCGTGAGGGTTTCTTCCGGCGCGACTCCGGCCACGCCGAGAATATTCAATTTCGCCGCCACGGGCCGCGCGGACGTGTTGATGGCTTTCAATACCAGCTCGCCGCGAGCCTCGTCGCGACCAGCCAGCGCAAAGAAATGATCGCTGGAAGGCGCTGTCACATCGTGAATCAACTGGCCATCAAGGAAGCAGCGAATACGCCGTCCGGCGATCTCAACTTTGAGGTCGTACCAGCGGTTGGCCTCGACCGAGCCGGGAACGTGCTCGCCGACACTCGTCTGGTTGAACTCGATCGCGTGCTCGCGGTTGCCCCAGCCGCCGATGTTCCACCAATATTTGTCCCCGCCTTTATGACCAAACACGATGAGAAATCCCTCCGGGCCGTGCAACTTTCTGGCCTTGAGCGTGAACGTGCAGTTTGTCCACGTCGTGCCGCTGAGATAAAGCAAACCCACAGCGTCGTCACTTTGCCGCCACACGCCATCAACCACCGACCAATTACCACCCTCCTGGCTCCAACCCGCGACCCCTTGCGAAGGGTCCGGAGCGACCGCGGTCTGGCCTTCGGATTCGACGCGAATGTCTTTGAACTCCGCCGCGCCTTCCCAGGTGCCAACCCCAATTCCGCCGGCAATGTCGTCCGGTTTGTCCGCCTTGAATTCCACACTCGTTTGCACGGTGTAATCCGGCCGGTTCTCACTAAACAACCGCCACAAATAATACGATACCGTGCCGAACGCCCGCGTCGGGTCGAAATAAATCATGCCGTGCCAGTCGGTGCGACCGCGCACGTTCGCCAGCAGCGGCGCGTAGGAAACCATTTTGACCACGTCCGCGTTGCGCTCCAACCCCATCAGGAACGCGCCCTCGCCCAACGCCGCGATCAGATTACCCTTGAGCGGGCCACCCTCGCCGGACGTCACCGCGACTTCGCCATCGTAAACCGGTGGCAATTTCCGGTCACGCGTGTCGTATAAATGGGTGTTGTTCATGAACCACTGCGGACTATTATAGAAATGGTTGTCCTCCAAATCCGAGCCCTCGCCCGCCACCCACTCGCGGCGTTGGAAGGACAAATCGTTAATGTAGGACAATTCCGGGTGCTTTTCTTTCAGCAGCGAGTGGACCAATTTATAACGCGGCGGAAAATTCCGGGAATGCCCCTCGTTGCCGACCTCGATGAGTTTCAAGTTGAACGGCGTCGCATGACCGGACCGCGCGCGCAGCGAACCCCACGGAGTGGAGGCATCGCCGTTGGCAAACTCCACCGCGTCGAGAAAATTGGTCGCCACCCAGCCCATTTGGTCCATCGGCACATCGCTCAAATGACGGAAAAAGCACGTCTCGCCGCAGAATCCCACGTAAAGTGGCTCCGAACCGATGTCCTCGCAAAACTGGAGGTATTCGTAAAATCCCATGCCGTGGGTCTCGCGGTAATTCCACGGCCCCCACTGCTCCTCGCGCGCTTCCAACGGGCCGACGGATTTCTTCCAATCAAAGGCGGTTTCAACGGTGCCACCCTCCACAACGCAACCGCCGGGAAAGCGAACGAACCCCGGCTTCAACGCGGCCAGCATTTCCGCGAGATCGCGGCGCAGTCCGTTGGGCCGCTGCTTGAAGGTGTCGGCGGGAAAGAGCGAAACCAGGTCGAACCACACAGTTCCTTTTGATCCCGCGGTCAAAACGAATCGGGCTTTTGGTTCAGGCTTGGTTGCAAGGAGCGAACAATTGAATTGTTGCCAGTCATTCGAGACTCCCTTGACTTCCACCGGCCCGGCGCAAACCGAGCCATCGGTGTTTTCCAGCGTCGCGGTCAGCGTCCCCGCGAATCCATCCGCGCACCGCGCAAAAAACGACAGGTTGAATTTGCCGCCCTCCTTTACTCCGATACCCCAGAAGCCGCTGTTCGCGATCCCGAGCCGTCCGCCCGCGACCTTTCCGATCTCCAGCCGGCACGAACGCGGACTTGCGGCGTTGAGCGGCAGATTGGTTTCCAAGTTCATCGAACCCTCCGCCCCGCCCTCGCGCACCAGCTTCCAAAAGGGCAGGCCGTTGGTGAAATAGCCGAAGCGCGCGAATCCCGCGTCATAATTGCCCGCCATCCAACGCCCGTCCCGCAAGGTAAAACCCTCCGGCGGCTTGGCGTCCTCGAATCCCCGGTTGCGGATCAACTCCGCGTATAAACCGCCATCCACGCCATGGTTGATCTCCTCCAGAAAAATCCCATACATGCGCGGGTTCAAACGCGGCCCCGGCTTGCCGGCTTCCACGGTGATCAAGGCCGTATCCGCCCAAAGAGCCGTGGACAGCGCGAGCAAGCCGCCGACCACCAACACAAACCGGCCCACGCTTATTAGGAAGTCCGCATCATAAGCTACACACCGGGGAAGACGGAATGGCCGCGAAAAAGCGCAAAAGGCCCAGCGCGGCAAAGCCGCAACCAAAGACGAATTGCCGCAAAGGAACGCAAAAGAAGAAGGATGCGAGTTCCCTCTTTTGCGTTCTTTCGTGACAAAAAATCCTCTCGGAATTGCGCGATTCTTGGCTATAGCACTGCAAAACTCCTGTTCAATTCCCCTGTTCGGTTGCGGCTTTTCGTCTTTCATAAAGGGATTTCCACCGTCTCGCCGTGGAATTCAATCCGCTTCGGTTCAGATTTGCCGCCGATAATTTGGGCGGTGAAAACCCGTGAGCCGCCCGGCCACTGTTTCATTCGCGCGTCACGTTGCACCGTGAGATGTTGGTTGGCATTGTTCCAATGCAAATGAATCCAAATCGTCTTCGGGTCGGAGTTGTTACGATAACCGAGGCTCTGGCCGTCATCGTCGTAAAGGACGAAATCGCCGTCCGCGCCGGGATGCACCTGCAAAAGCGTCGGCTCGGTCACCGCTTGCGCGGTGTATTGCCGCACCGGATCGAGCGGGATGATCGCGCCGGCGCGCGCGTAAATCGGCATCGTTTCCAAATCCACGGGCCGTTCGATCCAGCGTTTGCCTTCGATTTTTTCACCGGTCCACCAGTCGTACCACGCCCCCGCTGGCAGATAAACCCGGCGCGATTTGGCGGCCTTCTCCACCA
>Ga0206847_10161_pt1 | contig 22611 bp, 17 predicted proteins | sample Alteio_BWOrgCont_17_FD_152880 | JGI IMG/M metagenome (GOLD analysis project Ga0206847, IMG submission 152880) | Enriched cells from forest soil in Barre Woods Harvard Forest LTER site, Petersham, Massachusetts, United States -... | ecosystem: Environmental > Terrestrial > Soil > Temperate forest >... | reverse complement strand
CTCCGCATCCGGATCCTCCGGTCGCATCTGCCCCGCGCTCTGTGAATCCTTGAACTCCAGCCGCACTTCGCCTTCATTGCTGAGCGCCTTGAGGAAGTCCAGAATGTAGCCCGAATTGAATCCCACAACGATCGGGTCGCTGGAATACGGCGTATCGATCGTGTCTTCGCTCTCGCCGGATTCGGCCGAGTTGGAGCTGATCTTCAACTCATTGCCCTCAAGCCGCAGGCGAATAGCCCCAGACCGCTCGTCAGCGAACTGCGCCACACGCTGGATAGCCGAAGACAATTCGCTGGACCGCACGACTGCAAACTTTGTATTGTCGCGCGGCATGACCGCTTCAAAGTTGGGGAACTGCCCTGACAGCTTGCGTGTGCTCAGCGTCCTATGCCCAACGCGGAAAAACAGCGTATGCTCGTCGTCTGCAAACTCCACCTTGTCCGCTTCCGTATTGCCAAGCAGTTGCTGCAGCTCCTGCAAAGCCTTGCGAGGAATCAGCACCCGCTTCTCACCGCTGATCCCCTCAAGCAGCTCGTTGGGCTTCTCAACGTAAGAAAGCCGATGGCCGTCAGTAGCAACCATAGCCAGCGATTCAGCCTTGATCACCAGCAGCGCTCCGTTCAGCGTGTAGCGCGATTCCTCATTGGAGATGGCGAAAATCGTCCGCGCAATCAGGGTCTTCAGCGCCAGCGTAGAAATGCTGGTAGCGGCGATGGACGGAAACTCAGGCACCTGAGGATAATTAGCGCGCGCCATGCCGACCATTTTGGTGTTCGACCGGCCACTGCGAATCTGCACCCAGTGGTTATCGAGCAACTTGATGCTGATGTCGCCATCCGGTAGCAACTTGATGTAGTCGTAAAGCTTGCGAGCCGGAATGGTGCACGAGCCCGGCTTCTTGACCTTGACAGCGGCACTGGTCCGGATCGCCTGGTCGAGATCGGTGGCCGTGATGCTCAGGCGGTCGCCCTCGGCCTCGATCAGAAAGTTGGACAGAATCGGAATGGTGGTTTTGCGTTCCACCACGCTCTGCGTAGCGGTGAGCTCCTTCACCAGCTCCTGGCGGCTTACGGTAATCTCCATCGCTGACCCCTGTACAGCCGGCTTCTCAACTTCGGTTTCCATGATCGGCATAACCCCACCCTCGCCCGAGAAACACATTCCGGCGCTGGCCACACTCTACAACACATTGCGGCTTGGCGGAAGTGCCTGTCTCTCGTTCTGTTTTGATTGTATTCATCTTCCGTGCCCCAGTGTGGGTGGAAAAGAGGGTCGATTTCTGGATTCTTCGACCGGGACGTGTTTGCGGCTTCCAATCCATTCGCAGCAGGCCGGCGTCTGGGCTGAGCCGCAACGAGTGCGAGGCGCTTTTTCGACACCACCGTTGTGAGTCGCGACGGATAGGAGGAAAAGAGTAGTAGAGATAAAAGAAAATACAGTATTACCCGTAGTTGGGGCAGGAAAAGTGGAAATCCTTCCGAAGATATTGAGCGATAGCGAGTTGGGCAGGTGCCCGGTTTTCTAAATCGTGGCTGTGCAATTGAGGAGTTTTGGAAATCAGGCCTTTGAGGCCGCCTACCTGTCCCGTATTTCCCACCTGTTCCACAGGGCCGCCCGAAACCCCTGTGGAAACTCGATGGTTTATGTGAAAAGAGCGTCCAGTGGCTTATTGCGCAATGGTTTGGCTGACCCGTTTGATCCACAAGTTGAGGACCTGAGTTCGAAACACGCAACACAAAACTTGCTGTCATTCTGAGCGAACGGGGCCCCGAACGTTTTTCAGTTCGGGGGTGGTGAGTCGAAAGCCTGCCCTGAGTGTTCATGGCCCGTGGGGGCCGCTGAAGGCTATGAAAATCGCCAGGGAATGATTTTCGAGAGAGCGAAGTCGAACGGGGATCTGCGGCTGGTCTTCGACGAGGTTCAGACTCACCACATCGGAGCCGGTGCCCGATTTGCAATCTTGATCACATGAGGTCGAAAGTAAGCGCCGCTGAGATTAGATTCCCATCCAGGCGGATCCGCAGAAGCCCTTCCCGATCCAGCACGGAGCTATTTTAATCCCGGGATTTTTGCCGCCACACCACATTCCACCGCCCTAGACTCGGTTCAGGGAGCCCGGTGGCATGAGAGGAGCGTCCGCTATGACCATCGATATCCAGCGGCTCGAAGACCAACTCCTTGAGATGTCCAGCGAGGGCGCGCCAGGACGAGAGTTTTGCGAGGCCATCTCCGAATTGGCCGGAACTGGCCGCTTTGAGCAGTTACGCGCTGTTCTGCCGGTAGTTGTCTACGAAGAGCTCTGGGCCCGCTACCAGTTGGATCGAATCGCCTTTGTCGAAGGTTGGCGGAATCTCGCGCAGGAAATGCGCCACGGTTTCATCCAGCACGCTCGACAGCGGCTTACTTCCCTTACCCGCCTGCAGCAATCCGGTGAGGGCGAATTCACTCCCGCATGGCAAAGTATTCAGCGCGCACTCGATGGCCAGCAAAACGACCTGCTCCGAGCAGCCATCGCTATCGAACTCCTCGAACTGGTTGAGCCGGCGGTGGTGCGAGCAACCCATCTGCGGGAATGCGTTGTTGCCTCAGCCAGCTCAGAGGATGCCGATCGCTACCTTGACGAGGCCACGCGCTGCTACTTTTTTGGTCTCTTTACTGGCTGTGCCGTCATGTGCAGGTCAGTGCTTGAAGAAGCTGTCAAGCAGAAGCTTCCTGCTGCACTGACCCAGCTTGTCAAATCTCGCTACCGCAACACCGCGACGCTCGGCAACCTGCTGCACGAAGTGAACAACAACCTCCAACTAACCGGCATCGACGGAGACTTCCCGCGAATTGCGAACCAGGTCAATGACGCAGGAAAGAAGGCCGTCCATCAGGGCCTGCTGTCTGAGGATGAAGCGCGGCTTTGTCTCCAGGATGCACGTCAGGCGCTGCAACTCCTGTTGTGCCATTAAGCGTCTACCGAGGGGCTGATCGAACTATACTGAACTGTCCATGTCCTACGCCGCCGCCGTCGATCAACTCAATGCCATGGTTCCGGAGCTCTACCAGAGCGCCGGCCAACCTCGGCGAAAATTCTCGCTGGACGAGATTCGCATCCTGCTCGCCGCGATCGGCAATCCTCACCGCCGCTTCAAATCCGTGCTCATCGCCGGAACAAACGGCAAAGGTTCAACGGCCGCCACGCTGGCTTCGATCCTGAGGGCATCGGGCTTGCGCACCGGCCTCTACACATCCCCACACCTGGCTCGCGTCAACGAGCGCATTCAACTCAATCGCGCGGAAATTGGCGATGACGACTTTGCGAAAATCTACTTCATCGTCCACGATACCGCGCAACAGTTGGTGCTCGACGGACAGCTTCCTCAGCTCCCAAGTTTCTTTGAAATCCTGACCGCTCAGGCGCTGCTCTACTTTGCCAAGTCCCACGTTGACATTGCCGTTCTTGAAGTCGGTATGGGTGGCAGGCTGGACGCTACCAACATTGTCGATCCGCTGCTCTCAGTCATTACCGACATTTCACTCGATCACATGGAATGGCTGGGATCGACGGTCGCCGCAATCACGCGGGAAAAAGCGGGGATTCTGCGCCGGCGAGGAACGCTGGTCACTTTGCCGCAGCATCCTGAAGCCAACCAGACTCTTGGCGAGGTCGCAGCGGAGTTGGGTGTTCGCGGGGTGAGTGCTGTGCCCTATATGCCGCCGGGTGACGCCAGTTCGGATTCCCCGTATTGCGTTCGCGCTCTCGGAGCAACCGTCCTCGTCGATTCGCCGCTGTTCGGCGCTCATCAGCGTCGCAACGTGGCGCTGGCCATTGCCGCGGCGGTCGAGTTGGCTGGCAAGCACGGTCTCCCCGTTTCGCCCAGGGCCATAGCTGAGGGCATTCGCAAGACCAGTTGGCCGGCTCGGCTTGAGCGGTTCGAGCGAAATGGCGTGGAATGGATTCTGGACGTAGCGCACAATCCAGCCGGCGCCTGGGCGCTGCGAGCTGGCCTGAATGGGGTTCTCGCCGACGAGCATAAACCGCACATTCTTATATTCAGTTGCCTCCGCGACAAGCCGGTCGTTGAGATGGCGCAAATCCTCTTTCCCCTCTTCGACGAGGTGATTATTCCGCCCATCCACACCGCTCGTGCAGCTGCGCTGGAGGATCTGTTGGCGGCGGCCGAATCTACGGGAACGCCTGCGACACCAGCCGATTCTGTTGATGAGGCTATGCAAGTTGCTATAAATAAAGCAGATAACGGTGTAATCGTTGTTTCTGGATCAGTCTATCTCGTAGGAGAGGCCCGTTCATTGTTGTTGCAGGAGCATCGTTCGGGCGAAGGCGGAACACAATCATGAGGCCGCGCCCCAATCCGATGCCGCGGCTTTATCGCTGGCGTACGAATCTCCTACATGTTCCTCTCCTGGCGGCGACAACAATCATTTGCGGCTCCGTTTCTCTGCTAGTGTCTCTGATAGACAAGGGTGGTCGGTCGCAGCACCGGATTGCGCGTTTCTGGGCGCGATCGGTTGTATTCTTCACCGGATCTTCGCTCACCGTTCGAGGCGAAGAGAATCTCCTGAAGCATCCCGTTGCCGTTTACGCATCGAATCACACTTCCTACATGGATACACCTGTAGTTTTTGCTGCGTTACCGTTCCAATTCCGCATTCTAGCGAAGAAAGAATTATGGCCTATAGCATTCATAGGATGGTACTTAGATAGATCTGGCCAGATTCCAATCGATACCCGCAACCCGCATGCTACGCTGTCGAGCCTGGGCATTGGAGTAAGGGCCTTGCGTGCAGGAATGCCACTTTTCGTTTTCCCGGAAGGCGGCCGGACGCCTGATGGCGAGCTACAGAATTTCCTTTCGGGGGCAAGCTACCTGGCAATTCGAGCCCAGGTCCCGCTTGTTCCCATTGCTCTTTCCGGGGTTTACAGTTTGCTTCCGATTCACACCAGGCACCTGTATCCCGGTGAGCTTATTTTGACCGCCGGCGAACCTATCGAAACGAAGGGGATGACGGTACGGCAGACGGACGAGTTGACCGAGAGGCTCCGAAGCGCGATCCGCGAATTGTCTGGTTTGCCGGAGAAAGCGGATGCGGAGACTGAAACCTCTCTCGCCTGAAGGTCCTTTCCGACGCCTAGTTCACAACAAAACAAATTCTGTCATCCTGAGGGAACGGGGCCCCAAACGTTTTTCAGTTTGGGGGTGGTCAGTCGAAGGATCTGCGGATATTTCTCGAATGAACTTTGGAGACACCGCGCTAACAAGCCCCCTATCGCGTCCTTCGCATGTTGGAATACACTGTTTGCTCCATGTCTATTCACATCGCGATTCCCGAACCCACCAGCAGCGATTCAGCTTACAATCAGCAGTCCCTTCCGCCGTATCTTGCGGCCCTTCACTCTGTCGGAGTGACCCCAATTATTGTGCCGCTGCACGAACGTCAGGATCGAGTTGCGAGGCTCCTGCTCGGTGTTCAAGGGGTGCTGTTGCCGGGGAGCGGCTACGACGTTGATCCCGAGAGGTACGGCGAGACCAGGATTCCGGAATGTGGCGAGGTCGATTCTGGGCGGGCTGCCGTGGATGAACTTCTGCTACAGGACGCATTCAATCTTCACAAACCTATTTTGGCCATCTGCCATGGCGCTCAAAACTTGAATGTCTGGAGAGGCGGCTCGTTAATTCAGGACTTGAAGACACCTGTCAATCACGCGCCAGGGCGAACTGTCTTGGATGCGCACCCCGTGCTGGTTTCGCGCGGAACGCGGTTAGCTGGCTTGCTCCAGGCTAGCGAGCGTCCAGAAGTACTCGTGAATTCAAGCCACCACCAGGCAGTCCGAGATCTAGGGGATAACCTGCTTATCACTGCTATTTCACCGGAAGACGGCGTAATTGAAGCCGTTGAGTTGGACTCGCCGGACCACTTTGTTATAGGCGTCCAATGGCACCCAGAGAGAACTTATACGCACAGTGCCTTCTCTCGAGCCATTTTTTCGGCATTTGTCCAAGCAGCTACAACGTGGGAGCCTAGGCGGATCGAAGCTTCCGTTGCTGCTTCATGAGGTCCTGAATGGTTGCGGGACAGGAAAAGGCCCTATGACGGATGATTCTTCCGTATCGACCGCGGAACGATTGAACCATCTTTTGGCTTCAGCGGGGCTGGACTCCCTCGATTCCGTGACTTCGGCCCGATTCGAAGGCTACTGCGCATTGTTACTCCGCTGGAACGCCCGCATGAACTTGACTGCTATCCGCGATGTCGAGGGAATTCTCTCGCGCCATTTCGTTGAGTCCATCGCCTGTGCACGCGCCTTACCTAAGGGAATCGCTACACTGCTTGATTTCGGCTCCGGGGCAGGATTTCCAGGGATTCCGATTGCATTGTGCCGCGCCGAGATAGCCGTCACGCTAGCCGAATCCCAAGGGAAAAAGAGCGCATTCCTTCGCGAGGCAGTCCGCGCCCTCGGAATTCCCGCGATTGTTCATTCAGGACGCGCAGAAATCCTCATGAGTCAATTTGATTGCGTGACCCTGCGAGCGGTCGACCGAATGGGGCAAGCAGTAGAGACCGCAGCTAAACTCGTAGCTACAAACGGATGGCTCGCATTGATGACGACAGTCGCGGAGTTTGCGGAGCTTCAGTCAAAAATCGGGACGGGCTGGGTTTGGAGGGATCGAATATCGCCGCCGGGTAGCGAGGCGCGCGTTTTGGCGCTGGGAAGGAAGGATGCACTAGAAGGGCGGGAACACACGACTATCTCGTGAAGGCCCTTGGAGAATGTTCCACGTGGAACAATTTATCCCGCACCGCAAAAAATGCAAGATGTTCCACGTGGAACATTTCTCAGCTTGCCTAAGTTTGTCCCGATTTGAGCCTTGTCTCTTTCCGGTTTCATCGTATTGAAAGACCTCAAAAGCCGGCTCAACGCACAGTAGTTTTCCACCGCTTGCCCATTTTCGCCCTCTCAAAACTGCCAATCCAGCGCCCCCTCCCAAACCCTTCCCATTCAATCGCTTCCCGCCATCTCGCCACCAAATCATCAAACCGCTTTCCACAAGTTTGTCCTTTTCTCCACAATGCCAGCCCCAACCTGAAATCTGCCGTTCCTTTAGTCTTATCTCGCATGGGCAAAATTCTCGGCGTTGTCAACCAAAAGGGCGGAGTTGGCAAAACGACCACAGCTATTAACCTCTCCGCCTGCCTCGCTCTCGAGGGCCTCAAGATCCTCCTGGTCGACTGCGATCCGCAGGCAAATGCTACTTCCGGCCTCGGTTTTCAGCGTGACGACAATCGCCACTCCATCTACGACGTACTTATGGGAGATGCGCCCGCAGCCCAAGTCATCCTTCCAACCGAAATTAACCTGCTCTGGATGCTCCCAGGCTCGAAGAATCTGACAGGCGCAAACATCGAGCTGGCTGGCTCTGCTGATCGTGCCCTTCGCCTTCGCGACGCTCTTGCACCCGTCCAGGCGAATTTCGACCTCGTCGTGCTCGATTGCCCGCCCGCCCTCGATCTGCTCACACTGAATGTCCTCGGAGCGGCCGACAGCCTGATCGTCCCCATGCAAGCCGAATACTTCGCCCTCGAGGGCATTACCGAGCTGATTTCGACTCTCGAACGCGTCCGCGCTGCTGTGAATCCAAACGTAACCATCGAAGGCGTTCTCCTCACGATGTACGATGACCGCACCAACCTTGCCCAGCAAGTAACTGACACTCTGCGTGAATACTTCCGCGATCGCCTGTTTCAGACCGTGATTCCGCGCAACGTGCGACTCGCCGAGGCCCCGAGTCACGGTAAGCCAGTTGCCCTGTACGATCCGCGGTCTCGGGGAACAGAAGCCTATTTCGAACTTGCAACCGAATATCTCACCCGCAACGGCATTGAAAGCCCACGCAGCGCTGAGCGGAAAGCTGCCGCCGCAGCAGATCTGGCATCTGCGCCGCGACGCACAGGCCCACGCGTCAAAGTCCGATTCTGGCCTTACTCGTAGATCTCTCGCTTTCTTTGCAATTTTCTTGCCTTGTTCTCATTTGATAACCGCCATAGGAAACCGGAGCCGCATCCGAAGCGGCCTTCGTTTCCTTTTCCAACCCTCCGGCAGGGCTGGATTGAACCCACGGCACTTTCAGCCGGAATTAGAGGATATTGAATCATGACCATCGCATCACTTGATCCCAAGCGTCGCGCACTCGGCAAGGGTCTCGACTCCCTGCTCCCGCGCGTCCAAGCTCCCTCAGCTCCGCCAGTTGAATCTGAAGGTGGCAAGCCTCGCGAGATTTCCCTCGACCTGATCGATCGCAACCCTTTCCAGACCCGCACCCAGGTCAACGAGGATCAACTGGCCGAGCTAGCCGCTTCAATTGCGGCCAACGGTGTCGTGCAGCCGATTCTTGTTCGCCCCCTTTCCGAAGGCCGGTTTCAACTCATCGCCGGAGAACGCCGCTGGCGTGCTTCCCAGCTTGCCGGCAAAGCGACCATTCCTGCAATCCTTCGCCAGGTCTCCGACGAACAGGCGATGGAAATCACGATTGTAGAAAACCTGCAGCGCGCGGATCTCAACCCGATGGAGCAGGCCCGCGCCTTCGAGCGCCTTTCTCGCGAGTTCAAAATGACGCAGGAGCAGATGGCTACCCGCACCGGCAAAGACCGCGCCACGGTGGCCAACTTTCTTCGGCTGCTTCGACTTCCCGGCTCGGTGCAGGCCCGGGTTGAGGGAGGAGATCTGAGCTTTGGTCATGCCCGCACGCTTCTTGCGTTTGAACATGCGGAAGATATGGAAAAGGCTGCTCAACGAATAGTAACACTTTCGCTTTCTGTTCGCCAAACAGAATCTTTCGTGCAAGGCCTTCTGCATCCCGAAAAGGCCGGGAAGAAGGAGCCAAAGCCGGAGCCTCCGATCGACCCCAACGTGCGTGCAGTGCAAGAGCGGCTACAGCGGTCGCTAGGGCTCAAGGTCCAAATTGAAGACCGCAATGGCCGCGGAAAAGTAATCATTGAATACGCCAAGCTCGAAGACTTCGATACGTTACTGGAGCACTTGGCAGGCGAGTAAAGCGTGCGGATCATCCGGAGTTCAATCTCAACAAATGAATCGACTTGGCACACGTGTTGCCTGTACTGTCCGCGCCACCGGATATACTCTTCCTTTTGAGGCCCATTCGCGGACATACGAACCGCCGCAATGGAGATTCCCGTTTTGTCTTTCTCCCGTCGTGGATTTCTAAAGTCGCTGTCTCGAACCGCACTGGTACTGTCGCTTGAGGATGTTCTGCGTCTCGCGCGGCCCGGATTTGGTCAGCAGCCAGCTCAGCAGAAAGAGCCGGCTGCCAACTCCCGGCCAGCCTACGAGGCCCCAGCTCGCCCCGCACCAAAAGGCACTCCGTCTCCTGTCCTTGGCACGCCGCTCGGCGTTCAGTTTACCGACGTAGCCAAGCAGGCCGGACTCACCGTGAAAACCATCTTCGGCGGCGAGCATCGCAACAAGTATCTGCTTGAAACAACCGGGTGCGGCGCGGCGTTTTTCGACTACGACCAGGACGACTGGGTGGACATTTTCCTGGTAAACGGTTGGCGTTTTGAAGGCTTCCCAAAAGGTCAGGAGCCGGTCTGTCATCTATTCAAAAACAACCGCGACGGCACCTTTACTGACGTCACAGTGAAGGCTGGTCTAGCCCGCTCCGGTTGGGGCCAGGCCTGCTGCGTTGGCGACTACAACAACGATGGATGGAACGATCTCTTTGTCAGCTATTACGGCCAGAATTCCCTGTTCCGCAACAACGGGAATGGCACGTTCACAGATGTGACCAAAGATGCCGGCCTCCTTCAATCACGCGTTCGCTGGAACTCCGGCTGCACCTTTCTCGACTACAACAAAGACGGGCATCTAGACCTTTTTGTCGGCAACTATATTGACTTCGACGTGAAGACCGCTCCACTGCCGGAAGACGCAAATTGCACATACAAGGGTATCCAGGTAGCGTGCGGACCTCCAGGTCTTGAAGGTGGCAAAAACCTTCTCTATCGCAACAACGGCAACGGCACGTTTACCGACGTGAGCGAGAAGGCCGGGATGAACGGCACGCTTGGCACGTATGCACTGAGCGCCGTGGCAGCCGACCTGGACAACACCGGCTGGCCCAACATTTATGTTGCCAACGACTCGACCTCGGCCACCTACTACGTGAATCAGAAAGACGGCTCGTTCAAGGATGCAGCCATTGAAGCGGGTGTGGCCTATTCGCCTGACGGAAAGCCTCAAGCAGGCATGGGCGTTTCCGTCGGCGACTACAACCGCGATGGCCTGTTGGACATTGTCAAAACCAACTTCGCAGGCGACACCGACTCCCTCTACATGAACCTCGGCGACGGTTCTTTCGACGACCGAACATATCAAGCCGGTCTGGGCGTGAACACCCGTCTGCTGGGGTGGGGCGTCAGCTTCATAGACATAGACAACGACGGCTGGCTTGACATCCTTGTCGCCAACGGCCATGTGTATCCGGAAGTCGATGGGACGCAGGTCGACGCGGCATACGCGGAACGCAAGTATCTCTACCGCAACTTGCGAAACGGCCAGTTTGAGGATGTAAGCCTGGTCGGCGGGACAGGCATCACTACGGCTGTTCCGGCGCGCGGGTTCGCGATCGGCGACTACGACAACGATGGCAACCTGGACGCAATCGTCAACTGCGTCAATGCCCCGCCGCAACTGCTGCACTGTGAATCGGCTTTCAAGCGCAGTTGGATCAAGATTCGGACCGTCGGCACAAAGTCGAATCGCACTGGAATCGGCGCTCGGATCAAGGTTGTTGCCCAGACAGGGACGCCTTTATTGAACGCCAAACCAGGGTCGGGCCTGGTCCAGATCGAGGAGGTCCGATCCTGCAACGGATACTACTCAGCCAGCGATCTCCGCATTCACTTTGGCCTTGGAGAAGCGAAGAAGGCGGATGTAGTCGAGATTCGCTGGCCTTCCGGTATTGTGGACACCTGGAAGGACCTCGATGCCAATCGTCTATATGTCCTTGAAGAGGGTGGCCGGGTTCTCAAGAGGGACGACTTTGCGGCGACCAGAAAGAAATTCTGACCCCGCACCAACTTGTACAACTTCTCCCAGAACTTGACGTAGCATCGGCGCGCGCCCAAATGTCATGCCCAAGAATGGCGTTAAGGTCCCTTCATTCGAAGCCGAATTCATCGCGATAGAACCGGTTAAAAATAGCAGCAGAAGACGATTTTTCCCGACTTTGCTGGCATCCAAAATAACTGCGGCGTTTCCGCGCTGGATCCTCATCACCCCATCTAAATCAACTATTTGATTGATCTGGAGCGCGATCCAAAGATGCGCACGGAACCGCCTTCAATCCGGCTAAAGACAATCCTGGCCTGCTCCGACCCTTCCTGGATCAACGAATTAAATGTCTATACATTATGAAAACATTTGCCCGTACCAAAACGGGCGATAATACGGTATCGACCCATTTCCGGAGATGATCCAAGCCCGAAGAATGTGGCCCGGAAAATCGAGAAACAGTTCAGTAAATCGCTTTATAAGTGAGGCTTAATCCCAAAATCTCCGGATAAATACGCGCCGCCAAAATCTGCCCCCTGCAAATGTAAATGTTTCCAGGTATTGACATATCGTATTTACGCTCAAACCACACATTTTTTTGTGCTATCCCCGTTGACAGTGTTGTTCCAGCTTGATATGGTTTCGATTGCTCCGGAGTATGCCTTTTTAGCGCCCCGAATTTCGTAATCGGGGGCGGTCACTCCGGCTTTTTAGCGAGCCTGCCATCGTGACAGGTGAGCCTTACGTGCCCATTGGCGGGAACCAACCTGCCGGGCAAGTGGATAGACCACAAGTTCACACATAAAAACAGAGGCATCTTCAGGAGACCGCATGAACAACAGTTTTCGTACCGCCCTCGCTATGGCTTCGTTTGCCTGCGCGAGCCTCCTGCTCACCGTGCCGGCCACCGCGCAATCGGTCTACGGGTCGATTTACGGCACAGTGACAGATAAGACCGGGGCAGCCGTTGCAGGCGCCACGGTCACGGTCAAGGACGAGGCCAAGGGCACCGTCGTTACCGTCACCTCCAACGGATCGGGCGACTACAGCGTCCAGCATCTTATCCCCGACGTCTATGACCTCAAGGTCACGGCCAAGGGATTCAAGTCATTTGAGACCAAAGGCGTTGGCGTCGAAGCCGATGCAGCCCCACGCGTCGATCCCACCCTTGACGTAGGCGGCGGTTCTGAAACGGTTGAAGTCAACGCCGATGCGCAGCCGCAATTGAAGACGGAAAACAGCGACGTCTCAACTGTGTTCGATCAGCAGCAGGTTGCTTCGCTTCCAGTAGGCGATCAGAACTTTACCAATCTCCAACTCTTGCTTCCCGGCGCACAGCTTCTCGGCTGGTCACACGCGGCCGATGAAAACCCCCAGGGCTCCAAGCAGATTCAGGTCGACGGCCAGGCCTTCGGCGGAACCGCCTTCGAGCTGGACGGAACCGACAACGAAGATCCGATTCTCGGAATCATCGTTATCAATCCGGCCATGGACTCAGTCACCGAGACCAAGATCACCACGCAGAACTTTGACGCCGAGTTGGGCAAGGCTGTTTCCGCGGTCGTAACTGCGCAGACCAAGTCCGGCACAAACAGCTTCCACGGCAGCCTCTATGACTTCCGCACCGGCAACGCGAACTACGCGCGCGACCCTTACAACGTGACACCGGGAGCAGTCAGCCTCGCCAATCCGAGCGGCTTGCCCCCTGGCCTGAAGAACCGCATGGGCGGTTCAATTGGCGGTCCGGCTATCAAGGACAGGCTGTTCTTCTTCGGCAACTACGAAGGCCAGCGCCAAAAGGTCGGCACATCGGCAACTGACACCCTCCCAACGGAAACGCTGACTAATTCCTGCCTATCAGGCAAAGGGTGCGACTTCAGCGAGTACAAGACCCAGCTTGGCGCTGCTGGCACACTTTATCCGACTACTGCGGCACAGGCCACAGCTGCCGGAGTTCCAATTGGCACACCGTATCCAGGAAACGTAGTTCCCAACTCGCTCCTGTCGCCTCAGGCGCTCGCGCTCCTGAAGCTCCTTCAGCCCTACACCACGGGCATTGGCTTGGGCAAGGGCATCACAGGCAGCGACAACGGCCTTGACGAAAACTTCAAGGAGAGCGGCACCGGTCTATTCAACAGCAACCAGTGGACAGAACGCGCGGACTACACCATCAACGAGAAGATGCATGCGTTCGAACGTTTCTCGCGTTTCTGGGATACGCTGTCGGGCGCTGTCATGTTCGGACCTGAAGGTGGTCCTGGATTCGGCATCGGCAACTACGGCGGCAACTCCAACGGCGCAAATGACAGCTTGGCTTCCGGCATGGACATAGCCCTCAGCCCCAAGCTGCTGACCGATTTCCGTCTCGGCTACTACCGTTACAACGTGATCGACACCAAGCATGATCAGGGTACGGAATTTGCCAACACACTCGGCATTCCGGGAATCAACACCAGCAGCCCAATCACCTCTGGCGCGCCTGGCTTCAACATCACCAATCTGCCTGGCGGCGGCGGCGGCACTAACGGCACCGTCTACGGCGACGGATTGAACGTCGACCGTTGCAACTGCCCACTCACTGAGCGCGAAGATCAGTTCCAGATCGTCAACAACTGGACCCGGATAATCGGCAACCACTCCGTCAAGGTCGGAGCCGACCTTCGCTATGGCCGCAACCTCCGCGTGCCTTCTGACAATGATCGCGCCGGTTTGATGAACTTCGCCACCGGTCCCACCTCGAATCCAACTCTTTCAACGCAGGGCGGCTTGGGTTTTGCGACCTTCCTTCTCGGCGATGTGACCAGCTTCAATCGGTATGTCTCCACCTCCACAAACGCCAAGGAATTCCAGAAGCGCACCTTCTTCTACGGACAAGACACCTGGCGCGCCACGCATAACTTGACCCTGAACCTCGGCCTGCGCTGGGACCTCTATTTCCCAGAATCGACCAACGGTCCGGGCAACGGAGCCTTGCTGAACATCACCGACGGTTACCTCCATGTTGCCGGGATCGGTGGCATTCCCTCCAACCTCGGATGGTCGGTAGACAAGGCCAAGCAGTTCTCGCCTCGTGTTGGCATCACCTACCAGCTTGACCCCAAGACCGTTATCCGCTCCGGCTACGGACGTAGCTTTGACACAGGCGTGTTCGGTTCCATCTTTGGCCACACCATCACGCAGAATGTGCCGGTGCTTGCTAACCAGCAGATCAACGCTCCCAACAATGTCGGCGAAGCATTCAATCTCTCTGTAGGCCCGACGGCCTATGCGCCGATCCCGGTTCCGGCCAACGGCTTGCTGCCCAACCCTGGAACACAAGTTAGCTCCAGTGCACGTCCCAATCCACTGCACTTGACCACCATCGATGCCTGGAACCTCAGCATCCAGCGCGCACTCACACCGACACTCTCGCTGACGGCTGCTTATGTCGGCAACAAGGGCACCCATACCCTGGGTGACGGCGACAGCAACGGAACCAACCCCAACGAGTCAGCCATTGTCCTGCCCGGTGCTGACAGCTACAACGGCCAGACCCTGTTCTATGATCCGACCGTGAAGAACTCTGATCCAAGCGCAGCCAAGACCAACGCCACAGGCGCGACTGCCACGACAAACCTTCTGAACCGCTACTATGCGGCAAAGCTGAAGGCATGTTCTGACCCCGCCTACACGTCGCCCGGTTCTGGCTACGACAACATCACCTTGCCGGCCGGCGCTTGCGGTTGGACAAACGGCATTGCTTACAGAGGCGACGACCAGAACACCGAATTCGACGCCATGCAGGTAACCCTCACCCAGAGCATGAAGCACGGCCTCACCATGAACTTCAACTATGAGTGGGCAGCCGCATTTGACGAACAATCCGGGTACTACACCTGGGATCACCACATCACCCACATGCGCGACAGCAACGTGCGCAACCAGCAACTCACCACCTACGGCAGCTACGATCTGCCATTCGGCAAAGGCAAGCAGTATATGGCCGGCGCAAACCATGCGACCGACCTGCTCGTCGGCGGCTGGCAGATCAGCGACGTAACCCAATGGTCAGGCGGCTTGCCATTCAACCTTGGCTACAACGAGTGCGGTTCCAACATCGACGGTGGACCGTGCGATCCAAGCGCAACCAAGCGAATGGCAACGCATCTCACGGACTACGTTCCCAATGGCCACGGAACGGGATCACGTAGCTTCTATCCAGCGCACTCGCTGGGTGACGGCACGTTTGTGAACCCCGGTCTGGACCGTTTCGGCAACGTCGGCATCAACAGCTATCGTGGCCCCAGGTTCTTCGCAACTGACCTCGGCCTCACCAAGGCATTTACTGTTTGGGAAAACGTGGCTGTCAAATTCCGTATGGATGCCTTCAACGCCCTCAACCACATCACTGCGGGTAACCCCGGCGGCAACATTGAGTCGATCGGTTCCATAGGTGGTGAGGGTGGCGGCTGCGGACAAGGCAACGACTGCGGACCTCGTCAACTTGAATTCTCTCTCCACGTCCAGTTCTAACTTCGCGGAGGAGCCGCAATTAACATCGAGGGGAGCTTCGGCTCCCCTCTTTCTTTTCATCCACAACACCACCCAAAACTGTCATCCTGAGCGAAGCCGAAGGACCTGCGGTTGTTCCTCTTCCGCGTTCAGGGGGCAGAGCCTTCAACACTCCGCACTAAACTACCGAATAGGTTTCTCCCATGCACCCTAAATTCATAATCGCCGCAATCGCACTCCTTATCGCAATGTTCAACCCGCCTGCGCGCCCCCAGGCTCCGCAAAGCCCAACCCAAGCCAGTAGCGACACGCCCGACACCCCCTCTACGCCGTTCGAACAAGCTCAAAGCCTCGCCGCAAAAGGCCGTCTGGACAAAGCCAAGGCAATCCTCGACGCTTTGGCGGCTCAGACTCCCGAACCTGCCGGCGTAGAACGCCTGCGCGGCATAATCTTCTATCAGAAAGAGCAATTCCAGGAAGCCATCGACGCATTCACGAAAGCCGCAGTCCAGGACCCCAACGATCGCGAGTCCGTCGAGATGGAAGGCGTGAGCCTGTTCCGCATCGGCCACTCCGCCGAAGCCTTACCGCTGCTTGAGAAAGCTCGAACGACGGTCATCCGAGCCAACGTAGATCCTTTGTATGTACTCGCCCTCTGCTATACCGACCTCAAGCGCTACGACGATGCGCGCCACGCCTTCGCAACTCAATACGGCTTTGCGGCCGACTCCGCGGAAGGCTATCTCCTCGCCGCCCGCCTCTTTTTCCGCCGCGAGTTTCCCGAAGAAGCCGCCAAAGAAGCCCACAAAGCCCTCGAAATCAATCCCAATTTGCCTCTCGCGCACCAATTACTTGGGGAAGTAGCCCTCGCCAAAGCGGATGCAACTGGCGCAATCGTCGAACTGGAAGCCGAGCGAAAGATCAATCCGCTCAATGGCATCCTCTACGATCGTCTCGGCGACGCCTACCTTCGCAACGGCCGATACGACGACGCACAGCAAGCCCTGAACCGCGCTGTCCTCCTTGAGCCAAGCTCCACAGCTCCATACATTCTGCTTGGGGAGACTTTTCTCAAGCTGAACGAACCGATTCAAGCTTTGCATTACCTCGACCACGCCGCCAAAATGGACCCGAAGAACTACCTGACGCACAACCTGCTCGGCCAGGCATATAAAGCGACCGGCCAGGTAGCCGAAGCAAATCGCGAATTTCAGATGGTTGTTGACCTGCAGCACAACGACAAACCGTAACCTGCGGGAAAATAGATCATGCTCGTGTCGCGCGGCGGTTTCATTTCAGTAGTGATTTGGGCTCTCACGGCGTGCCCATTTTCGCTTGGCGGCCAGACGCCAAATTCCCAAGCTCCAAATCCCCAAGTTGAGGATCCGCTCAAAGCCGCCGACACCGCTTTTCGCGCAGGCTTCGCGGCCATGCAAGCCGGAAACCTCGAGCAGGCAAGAGTCCAATTCGCCCTTGCCACCCGCCTGGCCCCACAGATTCCAGAGGGCCATGAAGCCTTGGGCGAGGTACTGATCGAGTTAGGCAAGCCAGCCGAAGCCGTGCTCGAATTTGAGTCCGCTCTTCAGCTCAAACCGGCCGATCAGGGCATTGAAGCCAACCTGGCCCTGGCCTATTCCAAAACCGGCGACCCCGCCAAAGCCGTTCCGCAATTCGGCGCCGCATTCCAGGCCTCACAGCAATCCGGCGGCCAACCAGTCGACGCCGATTTCTGCAAGGTCTATGCGCGTGCACTCGCCGCAACCGGCAAACCCGACGAAGCCATCCAGATGTTTCAAGCCGCAGTTGAGAGAGGCGCCGCAACTGCGGATATATTCGACGCAATCGGATCACTCTATGCGCAGCAAAGCAAATGGAGCGAAGCGACCCCGCACTTCGAGCATGCCCTCTCAATCGACAGCTCTTACGTTCTGGCGCGCATTCACCTTGGCATTGTCCAGCGTGAACAACACGATCTCGATGCCGCCCTTGCCTCCCTACACGCAGCCGTGATGACTGACGCCGGCAACGCTCTCGCCCAATCTGAATATGGCCGAACCCTCGAAGCCGCCGGCCAGGACCAAGCCGCGACCCCATACCTTGAGCAAGCCATCAAACTCAATCCCGACCTACACGGAGTCCAGAACGAATTGGCCATGGCTCTCCAACGTCAAGGCCGTCAACAGGAAGCAATTCCCTGGTTTCTGCAAGCCATCCAGCGCGACCCCCAAAATGCCAGCGCCCTCACCAACCTCGGCCTCGCGCTCACCCTCACCGGCAACGCCAAAGAAGGCCTCGCCTACTTTGAGCGCGCACGAGCTCTAGCTCCGCCGGACGTAACCCTTCTGAAAGATCAGGGCGTGGCTCACGTACAACTTTCAGCGTTCGATGAAGCCATCGTCGACTTCAAGGCCGCGTTAGCCCTCGATCCCAACGATCCGCAGCTCCACTACGACCTCGGCATGGCCTACAAGTTCAAAGACCGCGTGGACGACGCCATTGCCGAGCTGACCCACGCCGGCGAAATGGACCCCACCCTTCAGGATCCCCCCTACACGTTGGGAATCCTTTACATGCAGATTGGCAAACTCGACGAAGCCGTTATCGAGCTCAAAAAGGCAGTTACTCTGCGTCCCGAAAATGGCGATGCATGGGCAATTCTCGGCAGCACGCTAAAGCAGGATTCCCGCCTCGATGAAGCCCGCGACGCGCTTGAAAAGGCCATCCCCCTGCTGCCCGGCCAACCCGGCCCGCGTGTCACGCTCGCTGGCGTGCTGGCTGAGCAAGCAGGCGCAGCCACAGCCGCAGCCGATGCGCAGGAAGCAGCCGGCGACAAACAGAAAGCGGACCAACTGCGCGCGCAAGTGACCACACTCCGTGCCCAGGCTGCGGAATATCGCCGCCAGGGAGCCGACCTCGCCCGCAGCGCCGTCAGCCGTCAAAAGGCCAATTTCGCAATGAATGCCGGCAACCAGCTTCTCTTGAAGGGTCAAATCGCCGACGCCGTAGCTCGCTATCAGGAGGCCATTGCCGCCGATCCAACCTTTGCCGAGCCCCACAACCAGCTAGCCATGGCCTATGAACGCCAGGGCCGCGCACCCGAAGCGGCGGCTGAGCGAGCTAAAGCCGGCAACCTGACCAATGCAAAGTAGCACACGCTCCGCAGCCTCCCGACCAATAATCTTGTATCCAGCAATCGCATCCAATGAGAAAATAATTATCACGGCAAAACGCTGAATCCAAACCTCAAACATGCCGAATATAAGACTGATACGCCCATTTTTTGCATCAACATCGGCGCAAAGTGTCCCCCCAAATCAGAAAGATCCATGCACTTAGACTCGATAGAAGCAAGGACTGTTCCGCACAATGCAAATCGCCCCTCTGCCCGCCAATGAAAACTCGAGGATCGCCTGTTTGCGTCTCCTCAACATTCTCGATACGCAGCCGGAAGAGCGTTTCGATCGCATCACGCGCATGGCCAAGCGGCTTTTCTCCGTGCCCATCGCGCAAGTCACGCTGATCGACACCAACCGCCAATGGTTCAAATCCAGTATTGGCGTGTCGGATCGGGAAACGTCGAGAGACTTCTCCTTTTGCGCCCACGCCATCCTGGGTGAAGGAATAATGCATGTCTCCGACGCATCGCAGGATGACCGTTTTTTCGACAACCCCTTGGTCACCGGCGCTCCGAATATTCGGTTCTATGCCGGCTGTCCCCTCCAGGTTGGGGCTGAAAACCTTGGTACGCTTTGCGTCATCGACGACAAGCCGCGGGAATTCGACGATGAAGAACGTAGATTGCTTACGGACCTTGCAGGCATGGTCGAGCAAGAGCTCGTATCCCTTCAGCAGGCAACTACCGACCACTTAACCACGTTGGCAAACAGGAGAGGTTTCGAAGTCCTCGCAAGGCATTCCCTGCGCATTTGCAAACGCATGGCCATACCCTCAACCCTGGTCTATTTCGATCTCGATCGATTCAAACGGCTCAACGACACCTATGGCCACGCCGAAGGAGATCTTGCGCTGAAGACCTTCGCACGCGGATTGCTCGCAGTCTTTCGCGATACCGAGGTAATCGGGCGTCTGGGCGGAGACGAATTCGCAGTATTGATGAGCGGCGCCACCCGTGAAAACGCATTCGCAGTAGTTAACCGCTTGAAAGAATGGATCGCGAATGACAGTCGCCTCGAAGGCCGAAGCTACGAAGTGCAATTCAGCTCGGGCCAGATTGGCTTTGATCCCGGGAAGCACAATTCCATCGAAGATCTTCTCGCCGATGCCGACTCAGCCATGTACGAAAACAAAAATGCGTCTCGGAATGGAACCGAACGGCCGTAAAGTCCCGCAGCCTCGCACCTTCTTCTATGCCGACGGAATTGCCTGCCGCGAGCCCGTGCGCCAGCTAGCATAAGCCGCGTCCAGCACCCGCTGGTTGTGCAGTCCATCCGCCGCAGTAGCCCGGAATTCCCCACGTCCCTGCACCCAATCCGAGAATGAATCAAGCATAAGCGTGTAGCAATGCGCGTTGGATACAGTCACTCGATCCTGCGCCTTGCCCGCCTTCCAAAGCACCACATCCACATCCGTGTCCACGGTCAATCCGTACTCGCTCGAGATTGTGCCCGTCTCCCCGGTTACCTCGATCAGCGAGCGATAAGCGCCGCGCGTACTCACCGTGACCGAGCCCATCGCGCCGCTTGTGAAATCCAAACCGATGGCCGCATAAGCTTCAAGTGGCGCTGACTTTTCATCCGCGCGCGCAATTGTATTCACCGCAGCCACGCGACTGTCCAGCACATACCGCAGCGCATCGATGCAATGGATGCCCACATCACCGATAGGTCCTCCGCACGCCAATGCCGGATCATAAATCCACTCCCGCGGACTCCCCTCCGCCGAGTAACAGAACTGCGAGTGCGCCAGCAGCGGCCGGCCAATCCGCCCTTCCACAATCCAGTCGCGCATCACGTCAAGGCTCTTGTCGTACCGCATATTCTGCGCAACACCAAGGCGCTGCCCCGCGGCCTCCGCGGCAGCGAGCATCTGCTCCACCTCACCAGCGCTCATTCCCAGAGGTTTCTCGCACAGCACGGGCTTGCCATTCGCCAGAGCCAGCAATACATGCGGCAGGTGCAGCGCATCAGGTGACGTCACAAAGACAGCCTCAATCTGCGGCGATGCGCACAGCTCCTCCGTCGTCTCGAAGACATGCTCGATCGAATAGTCGCGCCCATTCGCGGCAGCCTTGTGCAAGTCGCGCCGCCACAAGCCCGACAGCACCGAAGCCCGAGCGCCAGTGAATGCCGGCACCAGCCGCTTCTCGCAATGATGACCAAATCCCAGCAATCCGTACCGAATCATGCTCCATCTCCAGTGCCCAGTCTACCGCTCCACTACAACGACAGTGAATCCCGCCGCCCCGTCTCCCACTCCCTGATCATCCCTCGACCAATCTCCGCAAACTCAGGACGATCCCGCACATAGACTTCAACTTCTCTGGCCGTGTCGCTCATAGCATCGCCAATGCGTTCAAACAGCTTCAAAAACGTCGCCCGCGTCCCCACAGATCGCCCTTCACCAAAGCGAATTAGCTCCTTAGCAGACGGCCATTGGTTCGACCCGTCCATCGTAAGCGCCATGCGATCCTGCGGCAGATAGACAGTCGTAGTCACAAGGTCATAAACGGGAGCCAGGTGCGCATCGCCCTCCACTTCATCGTAGACAATGCCGAAATTCTTCAGGTGAGCATCTCCATTGCGGATCCCACAGTTCAGCGCGATCAGCATGAAAAGCTCCAGGCTCTCCTCAACAAGCGACTCAGAGCGCGCAAACTGATGAAACCGCTTCATCACCGCGGTTTCGTAACTGCCTCGGTACTTATCGCTGGTCCGTCGTCCGTTGAGAACGCAGAAGTCCTCAAAGCCGCGATAGCCGCCGTCCGCGCGCAAATCGAATCGCTCCATCACCAGCGCCCGCGCATCCTCGGTCAGACGATGCGGCGGCACGTTCAAGCCGCAGCGCTCAGCCACCTTCAGGCAGAAATATTCGTTCGCAGCCAACTCCGGAAATTCACCTGGATCCCAGAACTTCACGATATGCGTAGCCCCACGAAACGACGGCGACAAAGCCCGCTTCCCATCGAACCCCTGCGAGAACTTGCCTTCGTCCCGCACCAGAAACTTCGGCTGCACGCCGCTGATTCCTGAATGCACCGCAAATTTCTCGATCAGGTAACGGTAAAGTTCACCGCCGCGCCGGCCTGACAAAATCTCATCTACCGACTGGAACGGCATCTCCTCTTCCAGCCCGGAGTCGATCGCTGTAAAGCGAACCCGCCCCAGTTGGCTCCGCCCCACAATCGACAAAAGGTCCAGCTCATCAAATGTCCCCGTCGCCTTGGCAAAGGCCATGCGCAGCCTCTCCCGCAGCGCTCCTTCCGGCAGATTCATCTCAAAGATCGGCGCCACACCGTAAGCCGTATTCCACGAGGCCAGCCGCACCGGCATCGTGACAGAAACCGCGCGGCTAGCCTCCACTCCCGGTTCGTAGACAAAGTCGGTCCCCATCCGCAGGCCTTCTCGCTCGCCTGGCCGCCGATCCCGGTCCAGCACCCCAGCTGCCATTCGATCCGTCCAAATCCTAATCACCGCCGGCATCCTCTCTCAGCAAGTCGTCGAGAGTCGGCCGCTCCAAGGAGAGTGGCTCCAGCCGCAGTTCCAGACCCACCGCCGCAAGAATCCTTACCAGCTTCGAGTACCCAATCTCCGTAGCTCGTCCGTTTTCAAGCAGGTCCATGGTCTGCCGGCTGACTCCGGCGATTCTCGCGACCTGAATCTGACTGAGCTTCCGCTGCTTTCGCTCGGAAGCTGTGCGTTCGCCGATGCTCGTCAGATCCAACATACCTATTATATTAGTCATCTAAATAAAATTCGTCAACACATCCTAATATATTAGTCACTAAGAACCGCTAGAAGATAACTCAAGCCAGTGCCGACCCTTTTCCCCGCTCCTATCTCGACGCGGAGATCAGGTGCAGCATG
>Ga0206847_10158_pt1 | contig 22767 bp, 15 predicted proteins | sample Alteio_BWOrgCont_17_FD_152880 | JGI IMG/M metagenome (GOLD analysis project Ga0206847, IMG submission 152880) | Enriched cells from forest soil in Barre Woods Harvard Forest LTER site, Petersham, Massachusetts, United States -... | ecosystem: Environmental > Terrestrial > Soil > Temperate forest >... | reverse complement strand
TCTCCAACCCTCCCCCGCGGTACTGAAAATGCGTTCCACCCGGATTCAGAACCACGATCGTCTTAATCCCCATACGCTCGTAGTCACCGAGCTTGGTCATCATCCGTGTGACCGTATCTTCCGGCGAGAGAATCTCAAACACCGCAATCGGCGCTCGCGTGATCACCTGCTCAACCGGAAGATTGCGGGCCAGGACCGTCACATCCGGTACGCGGAAGTTTCCTGAAGAAACTTGCACCCGTAACTCCGCCGCGGCCCGAATATTCCAGTCGCGACGGTGACTTCTGAGAAATTCAAGGATCGCCGCCTGCCAGTCCGCATGATTCCATTCGCCCATTGGTCTTTCCTCAATCACACCGTCCACGTACTCCGCGTCCGGCTCGAAAGAGCTTTTCAGGTAGACCTCAACCGGCACGTGAGTAACCTGTGCGGTGGCCGCCATAGATCCTCCTGTGACGAGAATTCGACTCCAACCCCGCAAGGGTGGAAACGGCAAAACCAAACCTACTTAGCAATCGCCTCAGCAGCCGGCGCTGTGTACCAACGCCGCACCAAAACCGGCACGCCAAATGCCAGTCCCACCACAATCGCCGTCGAGATCAAGTCGTTGCGATAAAACGGGAGCCCAGCAACGAAGCAGGTTGCGAGACCACCGGCGGTGCGGGGATACATGTCGGCCAAAAGCAGCCAGGCAGCATAGTTTGACACCAGGAAAAACGATGTCGGTCCCAGCAGCGCGCCAGCGCCAACCCGCACCCAGGTCGTCTTGGCCTTCAGCAGAATCTGCCCCAGCACCATCGCCGCGACGTACCAACCCCACGTCGGCACGTAGCCCTGCCATGCGAAGGGATAATGGTAGACATTCACCGTCAAAAAGTAGTCCGTCGCCATCAGCACTGCCAGCGGAGCGATCATCTCTTTCCACGACCGGCGCGCGCCAAAGTAGAGCAGCATCCCCCCCACCGCCGTAAAGTTAAACCACGCGGGATGTGCAGGATGGGGCGTGGCCGCCAAAGCAAGACGGGTCAAAACGGCGAATAGCAGGAACAAATAAGCTGGCATTGAAACCTCAATTTCTTCGATTTTGGGGCCGAGTCCCCGGTGTTCAAGAACCGGAATTCAGCATAAAGCGGCGACAAAGTTGCTCCTTTCATTCTGGGGTGCATCGGCGAGCGGGTCAACCTTTATCCTTTCACGCGACCAACAATTATTTCCATTGCAAGCAAACAGGCTCGCAACCGATGAATTCAATAGACCTCCAGCTCACAATTCGTCTCCACTTGCAATCGCTGTACTATCTGTTATAGTACACACATGGTTCCCTTCCGCGTCACCTTCCGCGCAGGCGTCTCGCTCTTCGAGCAGGTCGTCTACGCGGCTATCAAGGCCATGGTCTCCGGCCAACTCCGCCCCGGAGATCCCTTTCCCTCCGTCCGCGCCTTGAGCAAGGAACTCAAGATCAATCCCAACACCGCCCACAAGATCGTTGCCCACCTTGTCAATGAAGGCCTGCTTGAAACTCGTCCCGGCATCGGCACCGTAGTCGCCGTCCTTCCCGATTCCACCCGCAAAGAGCGTACCCAACTACTGGGCCATGAAATCGAGGAGTTGGTAGTCGAAGCCAAGCGCCTCGGGATCGAACTTGACGAGATGCTCAACTCCATCACCGCCCACTGGAAGCACCTCAGCAGCGACCAATCATTCAGCACAGACCAGCCCGCCAAGCTCACCGATCAAAGCCGTGAGGAACAATGAACCCCACAATCAGCACGCAAGGTCTCTCCAGAAAGTTCGGCCACACGCTGGCCGCCGACAGCATCACGCTGGCCGTCCCTGAGGGCTCAATTTATGCCTTGGTCGGCGCCAACGGCGCTGGCAAAACCACGCTGATAAAGCTGATCATGAACATCCTCAGACCCTCAGCCGGCAGCGCCCAGGTACTCGGCATCGACTCCCACAAGCTGACCGGCGAATGCTTCAACCGCATCGGCTACGTCTCAGAAAATCAGGAGTTGCCAGAAGGAATGACCGTCGGCGGAATGCTCGAATATTTCCGCCCCTTCTACCCCACCTGGGACCGTGCACTCGAGCAGCAACTAGTCCATCAATTCGACCTGCCGCTCCAGCGCAGCCTCAAAAACCTCTCCCGCGGCATGAAGATGAAGGCAGCTTTCGCCAGTTCGCTAGCCTACCGTCCCTCGCTTATCGTTCTTGACGAGCCATTCTCCGGCCTCGACCCATTGGTCCGCGATGAACTCATTGAAGGCCTCATCGAGCGCGCTCCAGAAACCACCATCTTCCTCTCCTCGCACGACCTGGCGGAGATTGAGAGCTTCTCCAGCCACGTTGGCTATCTCCAAAATGGCCGCCTCCTTTTTTCGGAAGAAATGGCAACCCTCAGCAATCGGTTTCGCTACGTAACCATCACGCTCAACGCCCCCGCGCCACTGCCCGCCAACCTTCCAGCCACATGGCTTGAACCCCAAGCAACCGACTGCGTTCTCCGCTTCGTCCACAGCAATTACTCAGACGAGGCGCCTCGAGAGCTAGCCCAGCGCTTCAGCTCCGCTCGCAACATCGAATTCGAGCCCATGTCGCTCCGACAGATATTTCTGTCCATCGCCAAATCCGCCCGCGGCTCCCAAGTCTCCATCGCCCACCAGGGCAATTCCCAGGAGAAAGAAGCATGAACCAGACTCTCCACATTTTCCTGAAAGACGCGCGCCGCTTCTGGGCGGAAATCGTCGTCTCCGCAGCCGTAATTGCCACCTTCATTGGCATCTGCACAGCCTTGCATGGCGACAGACCGGACGTTCACGACGTTCGCCTCCAGATTATGGCAACCCTTGCGGGCCTCTTGATGGTGCATGTTCCCGTCAGCTGGTGGGTTCTCATCACCCGCGTCATCCATGCCGAACGGCTCGTCGGAGACACGCAGTTCTGGATCACGCGCCCCTATGTGTGGAGCAAGCTGCTCTCCGCCAAAATGCTCTTCCTGCTCGCATTCCTCTACCTGCCATTCTTCATCGCTCAATGCCTCATACTGGCCATCGCAGGATTTGCACCGCAGTCCCTTGTTTCCGGGATGCTCTACAACCTCCTGCTTTTGACAGCCTGCGTGATCCTGCCGCTGGCCGCTGTTGCCGCCGTCACCTCAAACTTCGCCCGAATGACCCTCACCCTGCTCGGAATTTTCCTATTGTCTTTCGCTTTCGCCACGCTGACCGCAATTTACTTCGCCACCCCCGGCAACGGTGTCACCAGCTATGTTGGCGTTCGAATCTGCTTTGCGCTCGCGCTCGTCGTATGCTCGGCAGCCATGGTGCTGCAATATGCCTTGCGCAAAGTCTGGCTCTCCCGAGCAGTTTTGATTCCGCTGCCATTCCTGATGCTCGCCGCTATTTCCATCGGTTCCAAATACGATCAGGCGCAGATGGTACGCAACTACCCAACCGCGCAAACTGCGCCCATCCAGTTGTCCTACACTCCAAACCCGCGCAGTTTTCAAACGAGCAACTTCCAGGCATCGGCGAACGTCAAAATCCCCGTCAGTATCAGCCTGACAGAATCCGGTGTCCCCGACGGGTTTGCCGTCCTCCCCGACGCGGCCCGCATTCAAATCCAGGCACCCGACGGCTCTCATTGGGAGTCGGAGTGGCAAGGTGGCGATGGCTACAAATTTCTTCCCGGCGAAAGCCGCTTCAGCCCCAATTTCTCGATGCCCTTGCAAGTCTTCAGCAAGTTCCAATTCGTGCCCCTCAATGTGCAGGTAATCTTTGCCATCACTCAGGTGCAAGCCGGCAAAGTCACCACCATTCCAATGCCGCTTGAGAAGGTCACGGTTCCAGATTTCGGCATTTGCTCTCCAGTCTCCTGGGAGTCGGTAATTGGCCAGGCAGTGGGAATCAGCTGCATCTCGCCTTTGCGCGACCCACCACTTACCCACATCAGCACTCACTGGTCTCAGGGTCCATGCTCTGATGCGCAACCCGCGCCCGATTCAGGACTTCTCGGCACAGCATGGTCCGGCTCGCTTGACCGCGAACCCGCCCAACTCAGCATCGTCCCTTTCGTCGATCTGCCGATCAACCTCTCCAACAGCGAAATCGTCAACACGCCTGGAGGCAAGCCCCGCTACCTATGCGCCGGCATGCCCATCACATTCACCCAATACGACAGAGTCGCCCGCATGACAACCAGCGTAGACATTCATGACTTTCATCTTCCCAAAGTCTCAGTCCAGGGAAGCACCCTGACCGTAACGCAATGAACGTCGAGCCATCCAGCCCAACACAGCTGGGTGCCCCAGGTCTTGCATGCGCTCCAAGTCCAATGAGATGAACGCTCTAAAAATCACGCTAAAACTTTTGTGCTAATTCTGAGCTACTCCATACGCGGCAATCTTGTCCACTGCGAATTAACTGCCGGATACCCGACGATATGGCCAGCACATGCGCTTCGGAATTTCGCCAGTCTTGAAGTTTGATTGGAGCTGTCTCGGGAATCCGCCACGAATCAGAAGCCGTGCTTCATAAACACAAAGTAAAGGGAGTGAAGTGCACCGGCTATCGCGGCAATTACCAAAGCAGTCGTGAGGATCGTTCGCGGCTTGCTTAGGTAGGTTTTTCGAGCCTCATCCTTTTGCATTGGGACAAAAAGTATTTGAAACAAGCCTAGGCAAATAAACCAAACCCAATCGAACCGAAAGAACTCACCCCATATGCTCACGGCTGAGGCCGCGAACATAAAGCAGGCAATAGCGATTCGTGCCCATAGCGGCAAATAAACGACGGGCTGCGCTGAAGCGGTCGGTTCCTGCATCGGGCTCCCTTGCTGTTGAGAAGTGTATAGCAGGTCACCTCAAGTTGGTGACAACCGCCAAGGCTATGCGGGGAAATCCGTCTGAGTTCGAATCGTTAGAGTTCCGGGCGGATTACCGCGAAACCGTCGGTTACTGCTTGATCAATACCGGCCCAGGACGTGCTGGGAAGAATTTGTGCTAATTTGTGCTAGAGACTCGCACATCCCGCCCATTTTGCCCATCTCGCCTATTGTAGAATCCATAACTTACGTGTTTTCAATGCATCCATGTGTTGGTGCCCCACTTCTTGAAGACTGTCCAAGTTAAATGAGATTAATGCTCTAAAAATCACGCTGAATTTCTGCGCTAATTCTGAGCTAGGCCGTTTGCGGCAATCTTGTTCGCCGCGAAGTTACTGCCGGCTCGGCGACCATCCGCTCGGAACTCCGAAAAGGCACTATTATGTTGTGCATGAAATCAATCACGCTTCTTGCGGCGCTGGCCCTGTTGGCAATCGACTATGCACAATCTGCCGCAGGTACAATCAGTCAGCCCGACGCGCCTGCACAGGATGTGACCTTTTGTCAGCTCGCGAAAGCCCCAGCGGAGTTCGCAGGGAAAACCATCAGGGTTCGTGGGATATATCGCTACGTTTTGGAAGAGAATGAGTTTGGACCGGCTGAGTGCTGTCCCGAGAAAATACCTGATCGTTTTTATTCGAGCATCGATGGGAACCCAATGTATCCCAATGCTCGTTCGGAACGGCTGGCCCGGAAGTTAAACGCGAGAATGAGTGCAACTGCGCTGGTTGTCTTCGTGGGAACACTTAACGGGCACGTGTTGGAAGTTGAAAGAGTGGAGAGGATCGAAAGGCTTTCACATCCGAAAGACAGGTATCACCAGCCACTCTGGGTCCCAGAAAACTGCGGGGCGAATTACGTTCCGAGCGAGTGACCGGAAAACCGGAGATCACCATTTCGGCAACCACCCGACCAGAAGGTACGCGTTGCCACATTTGAATCGAATTGGCACTCGCTAGTCAGCCCAGATGCAGCCCGAGTCCCGATTCGGCTCTGACCAGTTGACAAGTAGATCGACCAGAACGCCGCGGATTGCAACTTCGGTTCCGGCGCTGGCGAAGGCACCGGCTCGAACGGTACACCGTTCTATGTCAGTTCTGAGTTGTTTATCAAGTATCGGTTGAATTTGCAGATGACGGTCACGTTCAGCCGGCAGAGCTGGGTGGGAATCGAGATTGACTTTTCCGGCATGGAAAGCACGTTCCCAGCGTTTCCATATCGCCCAGTCTTCTAGCGCCAAGGAGAATACTTCCTGGCTGACCGGGGTAAGCCTGTACAGGTTTGAATAGTCGCCTTTTTCCTCAACGAAAATGCAGTCGTAGATGTGCGGCTGACCGTTGTAGTTTGCGATTCCCCGTCGCGGACCATCGTAGTAATCGGTCACGGTGAATACTTCTTCGAAGCCTTGCCTGTGTTGAGTCGATGACACGATTCACTTTACCACCGCGAGCGAGTCGCACCGCACTTGGTCGACGGCGCGATCGGTCAAGCGAGTTCCGAGCGGTTGACCGGCAAACCGTATGTTACGGGTTGATCGACACTGGCCGAAGACGCGCTCGGAAGAATTTGGTGCGAATTTGTTTTACACACTCGCACATCCTACCTATCCTGCCTATTGCAGAATCTTTGACTTGCGTATTTTCAATGTATCCATGTGTCGGATCCCCATCAACGTTTCGCTCGAATGCAGCTTCTCCTCACTGCGCCACCCCACCCGGCGGCACATGCTCCTCAACATACCGCATCAACAAGCTGAAACGGTGATACAGAGTCCCATTCCCTTCGCTCAGCGCATGGGTGCGGTTTGGGTAGTCCATAAAGTCGAACGGCTTGCCCAGTTCCACGAGCTTGTTGATCAGCAACTCCGTCCCCTGGTAGTGCACATTGTCGTCGCCCGACCCATGAATGATCAGCAAATGCCCTAGCAAGCCCTCAGCAAAGTTGATCGCCGAGCCATCGTGGTAGCCCTTCACATTCTCCGCGGGCAAGCCCATGTAGCGTTCCTGGTAGATCGTGTCGTAATGGGCCTGATCCGGCAATGGCGCCAGCGCAATTCCGGTGGAATACACGCCTGGATAGCGAAACATCATATTCAAAGTCATCGAGCCACCGCCGCTGTGGCCCCAGATCGCCATGCGAGATGTGTCGATGTACCCGCGCTCCTTGGCCAGTTCTAAAATCGCCTGCGCCTGCTGCGCCGACGACAGCACGCCGATTGCGCCAGCCACACTCCTGCGCCACTCCCTGCCTTTCGGCGACGGCGTACCCGCATTGTCGATGGTGACCACGAGGTAGCCCTCTTCCGCTATCAGCCCGGAGAGCACCCTCATTCCGCCACCCCACCAATCGCGCACCGTCGCCGCAGCCGGCTCACCATAGACATACGTCACAACCGGGTACTTCTTCTTCGGATCGAAGTCAGGCGGCTTGATCATCGCGCCATCCAGAGTCACTCCGTTTTCCACTTTCACTTTGAAGAACTCTGTATTTGAACTTAGAAACGGTTGCACCTTCGCGGCCAGATCGTTGTTATCCACCAGTGTGCGCACCAGCTTGTGATCGGGAAGGCTCACGATCTCGATATGCGGGGGACGATCCGCAGTGTCATACCAATGCACTGCCCACTTGCAATTCGGTGCGATGTAATAGCCATGGATGCCCTGCTGATCGGCAGGCGTTATGCGCTCCGGGTTGCCGTGACCATCGAGCTTTGACCGGTAAAGATACTGCCGCACCGGATCGTCAGGCGATGCCAGGAAATAGTACCAGCCGCCCGTCTGGTCAACCACGGAACTCACCTGCACGTCGCCCTGAAAATTCGTTACGAGCCGCGGCTGCCCACTCTTCAAATCCAGGCGGTAAGCATGTCTCCAGCCATCGCGCTCGCTGAGGAACAACGCGTCCTTCAAGCCGCCCTTAGCCTTATCCACCCAGTCCATCGCAAAAACATCCACCCAGGCCTTGTCCGTGTCCTCCGTCACCACGCGCGTCTCGCCAGTCTTCGCATCGGCCCACACAAACTGGTTATTCTTCTGCGCCCGGTCAAGATGCTCCAGCAGCACGCCTTCTGAATTCCCCGCCCAATCCATCTGCGCCACATAATTCTGGCGCGGATCGCCCGGCAGTTTGATCCAGCGCGTCTCGCCGCCACTAGCTCCCACAACCCCCACCCGCACCGCCGAGTTCATCGTCCCCGCCTGCGGATATTTGTACTTGAACGTCACCGGATATTCCTGGTCCGTGTCGTTGATCAGCGTGTACTCCCCCACACCCGACTGATCGAACTGCCAGTAAGCGATCGACCGGCTATCCGGGCTCCAGCGAATGCAATTGCGCAGGTCAAGCTCTTCCTCGTTCACCCAGTCCGACGTGCCGTTGATGATGTCCGCCGAGCCATCGTTTGTCAGTTGCGTAATCTTCTTCGTAGCCAGTTCTTCGGCGTAAATGTTGTTCGCCCGCACCCACGCCACGCGCGTCCCATCCGGAGAAAACGTCGCAAACATCAGTGAAGACTCAGGCGAATCTCCACCCAGCTTCACAAGCTTTCCATCCGCCGAAGCATTCGTATCAAAAACCCAATAATCCCCTCGCGTATACTCCCGCCAAACCTTCTTGGCATTGGTAAAAACCAGCAGCTCCTTCCCATCCGCCGACCACGAGTATTCCGCAATGTCGATAGGCGCGCTTGTCCCCGGAGGCGTTAACTGCGCCGCGGAAATCTGCACGCTGCGCTTCCCTGTCGCAGTCTCATACGCAACAATGTCCATCCCCTTGCCACCAACCGTCGGCTCCAGGATCGTGTAAGCCTCACCACCGTTCTCCCAGGCCAATTGCGGACTCTTCGCCCAGAACGCGCCCTTGTTGAATATCTGGTCCAGCCCTTGCGCCAGATGCGTCGAACCGCCAGTATCCGACGCAAATACCGGTGTAAAAGCGGCCATCGACAAGACACAAACAATCGGCAAAGCAAGCTTCGGCTTGAGCAAGACAAACCCTCCAGAAATCCAGGACAATCGCATTTTAATTTTCAAGGCCCGCCAACGCCACGCGCTCCCGCAAAAACTTCGTCGAAACGAGCTTTGTAACAAGGGCATGACTTCAGTCGCGCCGCACCACGCTTACAAAATGATGCCGGGCTTTACGGCTTGCGGAAAAACTCGCATCGGCTCAACTTCGAAGGCTTTGTAACAAGGGCATGACTTCAGTCGTGCCGCACCACGCTTACAAAATGATCCCGGGCTTTACGGCTTGCGGAAAAACTCGCATCGGCTCAACTTCGAAGGCTTTGTAACAAGGGCACGGCTTCAGTCTCGCCGCACCACGCTTACAAAATGATGCCGGGCTTTACGGCTTGCGGAAAAACTCGCATCGGCTCAACTTCGAAGGCTTTGTAACAAGGGCACGGCTTTAGCCGGGCCGAAAAAAGCCAACAAAATGAGTTGGGCTTTAGCCCCTGCCAAACTTCGGAGAGGGCTTCGCTCTCAACCACCCCTTTTTCCGCAGCCTCTTTAGCCCCTGCTACATTTCGAGCCGCCCGATGTCTCTTCTTCGATCGTTTAAGGGCCTCGCGAACAGGTTTCTTCCATATCCGTTCGCAAGCTCCTTCAAATACGATTGCTCTGCGCAGTATTCAGCGGATTCAGTCCGCCACATTGATTGGTTCCGTCCCAGAATTATAGGCAGCAAAGCCTTCTCAAGTCTTGCTCCCTGCTCCCCACGTTGTTTTATCCTTCCCCTCGCAATCCCTTTTATGGGAAACTTGCTCCCTCAGCACATTAAGCCCGCCCCCAACGGAGAAAAGCATGTTCGGTTCGAAATTTTCCCAGATTGCTGTCGCTTCCGCATTTCTTTTGACCGCCGCGTCCGCCCCCGCCTCCCGCTACACCGCCGACGATGTCGTTCGCGTCATCCGCGTATCCGATCCCCAGATCTCTCCGGACGGCAAGTCAATCGTCATCGTAGTTGGCCATCCAAACTTCAAGACTGACAAGATCGACAATGAACTGGTCCTGGTGGACATCGCCACCCATGCCCAGCGCGTCCTCACGCAAGACCGCGTTGTCAACGGCTATCCGCGTTGGTCCCCGTCCGGTGACCGCATCGCCTATATCGCCCAGGACAAGGACCACAAAGCCCAGATCTTCGTCCTTCCCCTTGCTGGAGGCGATTCGCAACAAATTACCCACGCCGCTGGACCCGTAACCCAGTTCGCCTGGAAGCCCGACGGCCTGAACATAGCCTTCGCCGCCGTAGACGAGGAGCCCAAGCGCGAAGGCGAAGCCGAATTCCTTGACGCGTTCGAAGTAGGCGCAAACGATTCGCTGGTCCACGGCCCATCTCCATCCACACACCTCTGGCTAATCCCCGCAGCCGGTGGAGAAGCCAACCGCCTCACCTCAGGCACCTGGTCGCTGCCCGTCACGTTTCCCCCAGGCTCGCCCGCCTCGCCCATCAACTGGACCCCCGACGGCAAGACATTAGCCTTCGTGAAGGCCGTAACGCCGCTCTCCGGCGACGCCGAGCACACCCAGATCGAGCTTCTCGACCCCGCCACCGGCCAATTCCATTCCGTTACTGGACACCCAAGTCTCGAGAGCTATCCGCTCTTCTCTCCCGACGGCACAAGCATCGCCTATTGGTATCCAGAGGAAGGAAAGCCCTGGTTCAACAACGAAATTCGCGTGGTCTCCTCGACAGGGACAGGGGACAAGTCTCAAACCACTGACATCGATCGCAACATCGAGCGCGTTCTCTGGACAGCCGACAGCAAAGCCCTGCTCGTCGGCGCCAACGACGCCACCACCGTCGGCCTCTGGCTCAAGCCCATCGACGGCCCAGCAAAGCGCCTGAACCTCGGCAACATCACTCCATCCACCGCCTATTGGGTCGACATCAATCTCGGCCCGCAAAACCAGCTGGCCCTCACCGGCGCAACCCCCGACCGCGCCACCGAGCTCTACTATCTCCCCACGCTTGAAAGCCCCCCTGTCCGCTTGACCGAATTCAATGCGGCGATGGATTCCATCGATCGCGGCAAATCTGAAACCGTCACCTGGTCTTCGCCCGACAAGACCGGTCACAAAACCGTGCTCGACGGAGTCGTCACCTACCCACCAGACTTTTCCGCGAAGAAGAAATATCCCCTCGTCCTCTACATCCACGGCGGACCCAACTCAGCTTCCAAGGAAACTCTCAACCCCTTCGTCCAATACCTCGCCGCCCAGGGCTGGGTAGTGTTTGAGCCCAACTATCGCGGGTCCGACAACCTGGGCAACCAGTTCTTCTCTTCCATTTACAAAGACGCTGGCGCAGGCCCCGGCCGCGACGTCATGGCCGGCGTAGCCATGCTGGAAGCGAAGGGGTTCGTTGACTCAACAAAGCTTGCCGTCTCCGGCTGGAGCTACGGCGGATTCATGACCACCTGGCTGCTCGGCCATTACAACGTCTGGAAGGCCGCAGTCGCCGGCGCATCCGTAACCGACTGGCTCAACATGTACACCACAGCCGACGGCAGCGTCACCATCGCCGACCAGGTAGGGGGCTCACCCTTCGTGGGCAACAACATGCAGTCCTACCGCGATCAATCGCCCATCTCCTCCGCGCAAAACACCCACGCGCCCACGCTCATTCTTCACGACACCGGCGACACCCGCGTCCCCATCGCCGAATCCTACGAGCTCTTCCGCGCTCTCAAAGACAACGGCGTCACAACCCAGTTCATCGCCTATCCCGTCTCCGGCCACGCACCTGGGGACCCCATCCGCGCTCGCGACGTCCGCCGCCGCTGGGTCGAATGGCTAGCCCACTACCTCGGCTCGGACACAGCCCACTAACCCGCATTCAGACGGATCGCAAAAAACGTAGCGCCGGTCTCTAGGCCGGCTGTCCTGAGGGCCTCCTGGCCCTCAGTGATTTCACCACCCATTGAATTATCCTCACAATCCATCCATTCCCCCAACCAACCCTTTTATGGGACACTGGCTTCCACGGGAATCCCGCACTCAAAACCAAACCAGAGGTATCATGCTTCCTGCCAAGCTGCCCCTTTTCGCCGCCTTCCTCGCAATTTGTTCCGCACCGCTCGCCTCTCAGCAGCTAAATTCGAACTTCGCCCGCGACCCCGCGCAGCCCATCGATCAGCAATACACCGATCAAATCCACAAGTACACCACCGACCCCTCGTTCCTATCGCCGCTTGTCGAATATCTGCCCGCGTCAAAGACCGTCCCCACCCCCGCCAAAGTTCTCGGCGACGTATCCGGCGCGCCTGACATGCTGCCCTACGCGGAAGACGTCTATAAATATTTCCGCCTGCTCGAAGCCAGCAGCAAATGCGTCAAGGTCGTGAGCATCGGCCACTCCGAAGAAGGACGCGAGATGATCGCGGTAGCCATCGCCGATCCTGAATTGCTCGCCGGCGCCAAAGCCAACGACGCCCGCCTGGCCAAGCTCGCCGACCCGCGCACCATCAAGCTCGATGACACAGCCGCTCGCCAGTTAGTCGATCAGTCCTACCCCGTCTACTACATCACCGGAACGATCCACTCCACCGAAACAGGCGCGCCCACCGCATTGATGGAGCTCGCTTATCGCCTCGCTGTCGACAACGCGCCCTACATAAAATTCATTCGCTCGCACATGATCGTGCTCATCACGCCCGTAGTCGAAGTAGATGGCCGCGACCGCATGGTCGATCTCTACAAGTGGCACAAAGCTCATCCCACTGAGAAATATCCTCGCCTGCTTTATTGGGGCCATTATGTCGCCCACGACAACAATCGCGACGCCATGGGCATGACCCTCCAGCTTTCCCGCAACGTCCTCAACACCTATCTCGACTGGCACGCCCAGGTCCTACACGACCTCCATGAATCCGTCCCCTTCCTCTACGACAACACCGTAGGAGACGGCCCCTATAACTCCTGGGTCGATCCAACATTGGCAGATGAATGGGCAGAGCTGGGCTGGAACAACGTTGCGCAAATGCAGTCGCTCGGCATGCCCGGCGTCTTTACCTACGGCGACTTCGACACCTGGAGCCCCGGCTACCTCATGTTCTTGGCCGCCATGCACAACGGCATCAGCCGCCTCTATGAAACCTTCGGCAACGGCGGCGCGGACACCGAAAAGCGCATCCTCAGCCCTGAAGAATATTCGCGCACCTGGTACCGCCAGAATCCCCCTCTGCCCATCGTCAACTGGTCGCAGCGCGATAACAATAACTACGAAGAATCAGCGCTGCTCACAACAATTTCGTACTTCTCGCAACACACACACCACTTCCTTGAGAACTACTACCTCAAGAGCAAGCGCTCCATTCAAAAGCCCACGCTCGAAGGCCCATCCGCCTACGTAATCCCCGCCGATCCCGCCGACACCAATCGCCAAGTCGAGCTACTCAAAGTCCTGAAGCGCCAGCATGTCGAAGTGCAGCAGCTCTCTGAAGCAGCCACATCCGCGGTTCCCGCAGCCAAGCGCGGCGACAAGCCCACCCAGCAGACCTTTCCCGCCGGCAGCCTCGTCATCCGCATGGATCAGCCCTATTCCCGCATCGCCGACGCCCTGCTTGATCGCCAGTATTGGGCTCCCGACGATCCGCAAAAGCATCCTTACGACGACACCGGCTGGTCCTTCACGCACCTCTTCAATCTGAAAACCGTCCGCGTTGTCGATCCCGCAATTCTGCAATCCAAAATGGCGCTTCTCGACGATCCCGCGGCGATCTCCGGCAAAATCTCCGGCGCAGGCTCGGTCCTCGCAGTAGCCAACACCGCACAGGTCTCGCTCCTGCCCCTCGTCTACAGACTCAAAGGCGCCGGCATTCAAATTGCCGACAAAGCCTTCGACGCCGATGGCAAGCATTACCTCGCCGGTTCCCTGCTCATCACCGGCACAGACGACGCCACGCTAACCCCCATCCTCCACGATCTCTCGCTCGACGCCGCGCATTTAGCCGCCGCGCCCACCGTCCCATCGCATGCCGCCACCGCGCCACGCGTAGCCTTCATGCACACCTGGCTCTCAACGCAGACTGAAGGCTGGTGGCGCTATGCATTCGATACCGCCGGCGTGCCCTTCGATTACATCAGCACCCAGACCGTCGCCTCCGTGGCCGACCTGCGCGCCAGGTACGACGTCATCATCTTCGCTCCCGTCGGCGGCGGAGGTTCGCAGAGCATCATCAACGGCATTCCCATGTGGAATAACGCCATGCCCTGGCAGAACTCCGACCTCACGCCCAATCTCGGCCGCATCGACTCCACACCCGACATTCGTCCCGGCCTCGGCTTCGACGGCCTCGCCCATCTCAAGAACTTCATCGAGCAAGGCGGCCTGCTCATCACCTGCGAAGACACCGCACAATTCGCCATCGACATGGGCCTCGCCCCCGGCGTCAGCGTAGCCTCTCGCGGTGATGCGCGCGTCGTCGGCACCGTCCTCAACACGGTCTTCGTCAATCGTGACAATCCCGTCGCTTTCGGATACGGCACAAACGTTCCCGTCATGAGCGCCAGCGGCATGGCCTTCAATGTCAGCAACACGCTTGGCAATCGCGGAGGCCGCTCGCTCATGGACCCCTACGCCGAGCGCCCCACCGGTCGCGGCAGCATCGATGACGGCGACGAGCCCACCGGCCGCAAAATCGCCGAAGCCGAGCCGCTCGTCAAACAGCAGCCCTGGGAAGCCAAAAAGCTCAATGAAGAAGAGCTGCGCAACAACCTAAGTGTGCTCCCCGATGCGCTGAAACCCGACGTAATCCTCCGCTTCTCTGACGGAAAATCACTTCTGCTAGACGGCCTGCTGGACAAAGGCGGCTCCATCGCCGAACACGCCGTAGTAGTCAACGCCCACTTAGGCCAGGGCAACGTCCTGTTATTCGGAAACAACCCCGTCTATCGCGGAGAAACCGTAGGCACCTACCCACTGGTCTTCAACGCCATCCTGAACTTCCAGCATTTGGAGAACAGACCCACGCCCCCAGCCCCACCAGCAGAAAGCAAGTAGCTTCCCACAAACCCCGGTGCTCCCATCCATTTCACAGCCCCATCGTGAAATGGATGGGAGACCACAAATCTCATCCCTTATCCGTCCCACCCACCAGACTCGCCCCAACCGCCATCGCCAATTCTCCCGGCTCATCGACCTTCTCAACCGTCCCATACCAGCGTGTAATCTCACCCGACGGCCCAAAGCGCGGCGTTCCCCGAGATCGCATCCACATCCAATCTCCATCCACATCCATCACCCGGTATTGAATATCGATAGGGTGACCTGTTCGCAGCGCCTCACTCATCGCCTTCATCGTAGGCGCCAGATCGTCAATATGCAGAGCCTCAAGCCATCCCAGGTTGCGCGTCTTTGCGGTGCTCAGCTTCGTCGCAGGCACCCATAGCGAACTAACCTGTATGCTGTTCCCCTCAGCATCCATGATCCACGGCACCTGATGCTCGAATTCAGTCAAATGCTGCGGCTGAGCGTTGTCCTCTCGCAGCGACTTAAGAGCGTCCTCCGCCAGCTTGCGCTCCGTAATATCCATCACAGCGATCGATACGCCAATCACCTCATCTGCCTCGTCCCACGCCGGTTCATACGACGCCAGAGCGGTAGTATCCGCCTCTCCCGGCACGGTCGCTTCTCTGAATATCTCAACGTCCGAAATCGACTCACCCTGCAAGGCGCGAAGAAGATACGGCTCATACTTCGGAAACCAAAGCGGAAACATCTCCTTCACCGATCGTCCCAAATGAGCGGAAACCGGAACGCCATTCATCTCCGCAAGTTTCCTGTTAAGGCTTACGTAGCGAAGATTGCGATCCAGAAAACACAACCCAACAGGCGCGCCATCGTAGATGGCCTGCAATTGCGCCAGCCGGTGTGTCGGCAGCGCTTCCAGGCTTGAAACGCTCCAGCCAGCGCCCAGAGCAGTCAAAGCAGGCGGCATAGCTTGCGAAGGTGCAGCAACCAGCGTCTCCAGCTCCTCAGCCGGCACGGGCCGTCCGTAAAGCCAGCCCTGGCCCATTCCGCAGCCCAGCCAGATCAGCATTTCCGCCTGCTGTTCCGTCTCCACGCCCTCGGCCACTGTCACCAGTCCAAGACTGCTTCCCAGCCCAAGAATCGCCGCCACTATCTTGCGGCTATCCCGCGTATTCGTCATCGACTCCACAAACCTGCGATCGATCTTCAACTCATCGAACGGCAGCGCCTGCAAATGCAGAAGGCTCGAATAGCCCGTCCCAAAATCATCCAGCGAAAGCCTGCAACCAATAGCTCTCAACTCAGCTGCTATCTTCTTTGCCCGCTGCAGGTTATCCATCAGCGCGCTTTCGGTAATCTCCACGGTCAACCGCTGCGGAGAAAACCCAGCGCGCTCAAGCTCCTCGCGTATCTGCCCCGGCAAATCGGTATCCCGCAATTGCAGCGGAGACACATTCACTGACAGCCCCAAAGTCTCCCCAATTTGCGGAACCGACAGGAACGCCTTTCTCAGCACCTGCTGCATCAGCCTTGTAATCAGCCCACTGCTCTCCGCCAGCGAGATAAAATTCTCCGGCAGAACCAGTCCAAACTCAGCATGTTGCCAGCGAGCCAGGATTTCGAACCCAGCCAATCGTCCTGTCTTGAGCTCAACAATAGGCTGAAAACAGGGAACAACCGCGTCAGTTTCCAGGGCCAGGCGCAGGTCATTCAGGTCTGCGAGCATACCGCCACGTTAGTCCCTAATTGACCAGATGTATATAGCCAGAGGAAAACTGCAGCTCCGATCGGCCAAGTCCCGAGAGAATTATCACTGGGAAAGAAGCCGATAACCAGGAAGTAAACTTGTTAGTAGACGTCCGGCATCTGACCAGTTCAGAACAGGGCTCCGAATCGTGGACGCCAGGAAACCACAAGCCGGCCACTTCCCCAGTCTTCAAATCTTCCCTCAGATTTCGGTCACAGGAGGCAGCCATGGCCCCGACGAAAAAGAGTACGATCCCAGCCGAGAAACTCGAGCTTTATGAAAAGCTCATCGCGGCCCACCCAGAAATCAATCGCAAGGGCGACGTTCATCCATACACTTCCATCAATGGCCACATGTTCACTTATCTCGACCAGACCGGCACTCTCGGAATGCGGCTGCCTCACAACGAAGTCGAGCCCTTCCTCGCCAAATACAAATCCACAATGTTTGAGAGCTACGGCGTAGTCAAAAAGGACTGGGTAACAGTCCCTGCCGCGCTCCTGAAGAACACAAAAGAGCTGCAGAAGTATCTCCGCATGAGCATCGAGCACGTAAAAACCCTGAAACCCAAAGAGCGCTCTGCTCCTCTCCCCCCTGATTCCTTCCCATACAACTCAACTGTTATTCTTTTCCATCCGCGAAATATGCTAATCTGTCCTGCAACATGCCAGACAATCAGGAATTAACCACGGGAATAATCGGCGCCGCCCAGCCCTCAGACGTTCCGCAGTTTTCCACGGCCGAATATGCCCACATTCCAGGCACGGAACGCTGCCGGTTTTGCAACAACTTCATCTCCGGCGAGTATTACCGGCTGAACACGCAGATGGCTTGTTCGAAATGCGCCACAGAAGCGCGCGACGGCCAGCCCACCGATAGCCATGCAGCCTTTCTGCGTGCCCTTATCTGGGGAATCGGCGGATCGTTGCTGGGCCTCATCCTCTATTCAACGGTCTCCATCGTCACCGGCTGGACCATCGGTTATCTCGCCCTCGCCGTAGGGTGGCTCGTAGCCAAGGCCATGATGAAGGGCTCAAACGGCATCGGCGGTCGCCGCTATCAGGTGGTTGCGTTGTTGCTCACCTATGCCGCCATTTCCGTCTCCGCCGTTCCCATCGGGATTTCATTCGCCCTCAAGAACAACTCGCCCACCCACACAAAACAGTTGGATTCTCAGCCTTCCACCCAGCCCGATTCAGCCGCAACAACCACCGAGTCCAGCACAACCACCGACAGCGCAAATCCAAAGCCGAGTCTTGGCGTTGGCGCCGCGTTTCTCCAACTGGCTCTGTTGGGCCTTGCCTCGCCCTTCATGGAGTTGCAAGACCCGGCCCACGGCATCATTGGCCTGGTAATCCTCTTTGTCGGCCTCAGCATCGCGTTCCGCCTCACGGCCAGCAAACCGCTGGATGTGGACGGTCCCTACAAAGTGACAGGCTAAGGGGCAGGCCCGCTTGTCCACACTCAGCCATGAGATTGTCCGCCAGTGCCCCAACTGCAATGCGGACTTGCCGCTGGGCGCATTAGCCTGCCCGCATTGCCATTCACTGGTGCATGGCGCGGAGCTCGACGCCCTCTCAAGACAAGCGCGCGCCCTTGAAGCCAAACGGGATTTCGCGCAAGCACGCGAAGCCTGGAGCCGCGCGCTGGCCTTGTTGCCCCCTGATTCCAAGCAAGCGGAGTGGGTGAGCGACAAAGTCAGCTCCCTTGGCGCCGCGCAAAATGCACTCACCAACGGGGATGGCAAGCAAGATCATGCCTGGGCCCGCAAGCTTGGCCCATTGGGACCGATTGCCGTTCTGCTCGCCAAGAGCAAGGGCCTGCTGCTTGCCATCTTCAAGCTCAAATTCCTCTTCAGCTTTTTCTCGTTCATCGCAATCTACGTGGCCCTTTTCGGATGGCGCTACGGCGTCGGTATCGCCGTCTCCATTCTGATACACGAGATGGGCCACTTCATTGACATCAAGCGTCGCGGCCTGCCCGCGGAGATGCCTGTATTTCTTCCTGGCCTGGGAGCGTACGTAAAGTGGGACGCCCTCGGAGTCACACGAAGCCAGATTGCTCAAGTCAGCCTCGCAGGCCCGCTCGCCGGCTGGATTGCGGCAGCCTGCTCCTATCTGCTCTACACGCATACGGGAGATCCAATGTGGGCGGCTCTAGCCCGTACGGGCGCCGTCTTGAATGTTCTAAACCTGATCCCCGTCTGGGTTCTGGACGGAGGCAAGGCCGCCGACGCGCTGGGAAAACTAGGCAGAGCAGCGTTGCTCGCAGCCGCGCTGGCAGTCTGGCTTTATTCCGGCGAGACCATCTTCTTTCTAGTCGCCGCAGGAATCGTCTGGCGTCTCTTCACCAAAGACAAACCAGCCAACGACGACTGGGGAGTCTGGCTCTACTATGTAGCCCTCTTAGTAGCTTTAGGAGTAGTACTCCACATGTCCCCCGCCAACCTGGCCGGCAACACGACTCGACCTTCGGTAATCTTGCCGCAATGATGCATTCTTGCGGACCCGCCAGAATGGAACAGCCCGACACGATCCCGCCACTCCACTCAATGTACACACTCCCTCCCGGAGGGAGGCCATGATAATAGCCCCGGATCAAATCCGGGGAAACCGTCCCAATCAATTCCCTCCGTCCTGTAGGGACGGAACGAACTCTTGAGTCACCAAAAACCCGCGCGTGCCCCATCCATCTCACAGCCCCATTGTGAAATGGGTGGGAGTCCACAAATCCTGACCGGTAAGGTAGCAGCAACCCGACCTCGTCTAACCTGCCTTGTGTCAGGGCACGACTTCAGTCGTGCCGAAAAAACCGGAACAACCGTGGGTTTTAACCCCTGAGGGACATCGGAAAAGGGCAACATGACACAGATACCTGAATCCCGGAAGGGCGGAAAACCACAGGCCCCGCGCACATCCTCCCGGAGGGAGAGCATGATAATAGCCCCGGATGAAATCCGGGGAAACCGTCCCAATCAATTCCCTCCGTCCTGTAGGGACGGAACGAACGCTTGAGTCACCAAATACCTGCGGACACCCGATCCATTTCACAACCCCATCGTAAAATGGGTGGAAACCATAAATCCCAACCGATGCCGCGCATTCCCTCTCAAATGGAGGTCGTGAAACTATACGCTCCACTGTGCTTTGCCTGCGTGAACTCCTGCACTCCCTCCCGGAGGGAGGTCATGATAATAGCCCCGGATGAAATCCGGGGAAACCGTCCCAATCAATTCCCTCCGTCCTGTAGGGACGGAACGAACGCTTGAGTCACCAAATACCTGCGGACACCCGATCCATTTCACAACCCCATCGTGAAATGGGTGGAAAACCATAAATCCCAACCGATGCCGCGCATTCCCTCTCAAATGGAGGTCGTGAAACTATACGTTCCGCCGTGTTTCCCCGCGGGCGACTGCCGCACATCCTCCCGGAGGGAGGCCATGATAATAGCCCAGGGTGAAACCCTGGGAAAGCGCACAAACGAAGTCTCTCCGTCCCGTAGGGACGGATCGAACAACCTCAGCCAATCGAAGGCAATCGAACGGAACGATACCGATTTCTCTCGTCATGCTATAAATCAAAGTGAAATGCCGAAAACCTGACTCCTATCCTGGGGGGACATGTATCATGTCGCCCTATTACCGCAAAGGGACATCCCTATCTACTTGAATTCGCAATAGTCGAATTGAAGGAGACAAAGTAAATTCGGGATTCTTTGAATTGGAGGCAGGAAGATGAGATTTTTGCACGTGCTGATTGGCCTAGTGATCTTGTGTTCTGTAGCTGAAGCAGCTACACGAAAGACCGTCTTCAGGAACAGAGAGTATGGTATAACTCTCTCCGCTCCAGAAGGCGGATGGCTTTGCCCTACTCAAGGCAACGGGGTTGTCCACGGTGCCTCCTTGCTTCTGGGTACGGAGGACACGAGCCTATGTAGGAAATCATCAGGAAAAAGATGGATTGAGACATTTGCTGCATACAACATTGCAGAAGACAGCAAGACTTTACACACTTTCCTTAATTCGGAGTGCGACTACCCCTCCCATTACGGAAATGAACCCAATGCAATGTGCAGCCCGGCTCCGGCGGGCTTAAGCGTCAATGGATTGCCTAGCGAGGCTGCGAGAATAGACCATTTGAATGGTTTGATAGAAATCATAGTGGTTACTCAAGCGGGCAAACCTAATCCCGATTTTGATGCGTCAGTTCCCTCGATTAACTACGATTTGAGCCTGCACACAGACGCGGTCCATCTTGATGAGGATTTGGCGGTTTTTCGCGCAGTACTGAACGCCGTGAAAATAGCTCCGCACAGTCGTTGAACTCTCTGCCCAACTGGAGTAATGGCTCAGGTTGGGCGCCCCAGCAGGCGCCTCTCGGGGCGGCTTGCGAGCGTCTGTGGCTTCGTCCGGCGTTCGTGGCCCGTCCACTGAAGATCACGCTGCCTACGGCATCGGAAGCATAGGACACGTCTCCCCCAGTCGGGAGCTGCGCGGTTTCCGAAGGGAACATACACCTCTCTTAATAAGAAATGTGTTTGACGCGCCGACCCGGACAATTTCCAATATCAGCAACTAAATATGCAAAAGGATCGAGCAGCAGTATGAGCGTTTCGAGCCGCAGCTTTCAACCATTGTCGAGAACGTCCCTTTGCATCATCATCCTTTGCATTCTGAATATCCCCCGCTGTTCTGCGCTCGAGGTTCGTCCTAAGGCAGACGATAAGCTTGCGAGTGTCGCCAAATACTCCAACGCTCTACCGATGAGTTTTGAGCAGAACCAGGGACAAGCCGATTCCGAAGTGCGCTTTATTTCCCGAGCCACAGGCATCTCAGCTTTCTTCAAAGCGAGCGAAGCCGATTTCCTCTTGTCCAGCCAATCCACTGGCATTAAGCCCGCGCCGGTCGATCTGCTGCGGATGGAACTGCTCCACGCAAACAACAGTGCAAACATCTCCGGCGCAATGCAATTGCCTGGAACAGTGAATTATTTCCTGGGCAGCGAGCCGGCAAAATGGCACGCAGGAGTGCCCACCTTTGAGCAAGTGAAGTATGCAGGCATTTACCCCGGAGTCGATCTTGTTTATTACGGAAACCAAGGCCGCCTCGAATTCGATTTCCAACTAGCGCCTGGAGCCGATGCGGGTGCCATTCAGTTTCGTTTCGACGGGTCACGCAAACTGAAGCTGGATCGCGAAGGCAATCTTGTTGTCACTGCTCCTAACGGCGATGTCAGCTTCCAAAGGCCCTTGGTTTATCGTGAAGGGAGCCACGCCGCCGATGCTCAAGACATGGTCAAGAGCATCTCAATCGACAACAAGGGCAACTTCAAGGTGGGTGACGACATCAGCGCATATCGTTCGGAGCAACGGGCGTATGGAGTCACGGATGCCATATACAGATCAGCCAATGAACCCTACAGCGGATGCGCGAGTGATGCCTGCAAGCTCGGAGCGGGGTCAAGCCCGATTGGAATCCCCGGGCGAGTCGACGCGATATTACTTGCGAACCCCAAAATCTATCACTCGGCAGATGGCAAGCCGTTGACTTCAACCAATCAAGGCGGCAATGTGCTGAATCTCACGATCCCGCACTGAGGCAGGGTTGATATGAAGGCGCAAAGAAAAATCCTCTGGTTGCTACCGTTGCTGCTGGGTGTGAACGTCCTGGTCTGCACCGCAGCACCGACGCCCGATAAAGTGCCTCTGTGCGACTTGCAGCGAACAGCTAAGCAAGGAGAGCAGCGGTTAGTTCAGGTTGGGGGGATTTACATCACCGGGTTCGAGGGGAGTGTTCTTACCGACGCCGCCTGTCCGGATCAAAGCACCTGGGTTGAACTCGACCTTCAATCGACCACGAACAAAGAGATGCTTCGATCCATGCTGGATACAGCGGGCAAGGCGGACGTAGTGTTCGAGGGGGAGTTTTACGGGCCGGGGGTTCCTGATCCCAAGCTACCCGAAGCCATCAAGAAGTCGTACCAGCCTGGCTGGGGTCATCTCGGTGCGTTTAGAACCAAGTTGGTTGTTCACGCGATCCAGAGCGTCGAGTCCGTGCCGCCAGACCATCCGGGCAGCGCGAGCTTGAACGGGCAGCTCCCGATCCTCCAGGAAGCGGCGTTGCCGGTCTATCCTCCCATCGGGCGGGCGGCGCGCATCTCCGG
>Ga0206847_10157_pt1 | contig 22946 bp, 20 predicted proteins | sample Alteio_BWOrgCont_17_FD_152880 | JGI IMG/M metagenome (GOLD analysis project Ga0206847, IMG submission 152880) | Enriched cells from forest soil in Barre Woods Harvard Forest LTER site, Petersham, Massachusetts, United States -... | ecosystem: Environmental > Terrestrial > Soil > Temperate forest >... | reverse complement strand
GTCAAAAAATTTCGGGTCGTTGCGCGCGGTGGATCGCATTTCCTTCAGCGCCGCGAGCGGCGAACTTTTCGGTTTTCTCGGTCCCAACGGCGCGGGCAAGACCACCACCATTTCCATGATTTGCGGGCTGCTCAAACCGGATGAGGGCACCGTGATGATCGGCGAGTATAATTTGTGGGACTCGCCCAGGGCGGCGAAACGCCAACTCGGTTTTGTGCCGCAGGATCTGGCGCTTTACGAGGAATTCAACGCCCGGGAAAACCTGCTTTTCTGGGGCGGCCTTTACGGCGTTTCGCGTCCGGAGCTAAACCAACGCTGTAACGAAATTCTCAAACGCGTTGGCCTGGCGGATCGCGCCAGGGAACCCGTGTCACGTTTTTCCGGCGGCATGAAACGCCGCCTGAATCTCGCCATCGGCCTCATCCATGGCCCCAAAGTGCTGTTGCTCGATGAACCGACGGTGGGCATTGATCCCCAGGCGCGGAATAATATTCTGGAAATCATCCGCGACATCGCGCGCGAGGGGACCACGATCATTTTTACGACGCATCATTTGGAGGAAGCGGAGAAATTGTGCGACCGCATCGCCATCATTGATCATGGGAAAATTCTCCAAACCGGCTCGGTCACGGAACTGGCCAAGGTGGCGGGCGACCGGGACATCGTTACCTTGCGCGGTAAATTCACGGGACAACAAATGCGCGATTGCCTGGAGCGCGAGCCGGTTTCCATTCTCAGTGCGGTGGATCAAATGGTCACGCTCTCCTTCACGCGCGACGGTTATGGCATCGCCACGCTCGTTGGCCAGGTAACGAAATCGGGCATCGATCTGGCCGATCTGTCCACGCAAAAGCCCACGCTGGAAAGCGTGTTCCTAAAACTTACCGGACGGGAGTTACGCGATTGAACACGGTCCTGTCACTCGTCCGCAATGACCTGAAGCGCGACTGGAAGCGCCCATGGTCTATGCTCCTGCTCGCCGCCATGCCCATGGCCATCGCGACGTTGATCGCCGCGGTGTTCGGCGGGTCCGGGAAATCAGCGGCCATGCCCACCGTGCATGTCGTGCTCATGGACGAGGACAAGGACATGCTCTCGGATTTCCTGCGGTCGATGCCCGCCCAGGGCGATTCGGCGAACAAGCTGCAATTGCAATTCGTGACCAACCGGGAGGACGGCATCGAATTGCTGGAGCAAAACAAAGCCTCCGCTTTTGTGATCCTGCCGACGAACATGACCTTGAACCTGCTCAACGGCCAAACCAACGCGATTGAGTTATATGAAAATCCCGCGCAGCAAATCCTGCCCAAGGTGGTGCGCCAGGGAATTTCCCTGCTGGCAGTGGGACTATCGGGCGTCGCGGAGCTACTGAGCGGGCCGCTGAAGTCGATTCGTGAGTTACGGCACATTGATGATTTTCCGACGGATGAGTCCACGGTTAGGGTGGCCCTCGATTCTGTACGCAATCTGCGGCATGTGAGAACCTATTTATTCCCGCCGTTGATTCAATTCACCAACGTGGCGGCGAATGACTACCAACTTACGGTGACCAACTCCCCGGCACCGGCCAAAACGCCATGAACGAAGTCATTGCCTTCATCTTACCGGGGATGATGTATTTCTGGGTGTTGTTCATTGGCCAGGGGCCGATGCAGGAGGTGATTTTTGACCGCGAGGGCAATATCCTGCCGCGCATTCTGGCGTCGCCGGTCACGCTGCCGCAATTCATCCTGGCGAAGATGCTGCGTTGTTTCATCATTTGCGGTTTGGCCATGGTTTTGCTGGTGGTGTTCAGCCGTATGGTGTACGGGGTCACTTGGGGAAATCCCCTGCTGCTCGCGGTGGCAATCATAGCCTGCGCACTCTCCATGACCGGTTTGCTGGCGGCGATTTATTCGCTCGCGCGGACGCGGGAGCAGGCGCGGACGTTGTCCTCAACCATTTTGCTGGGCATGGCGATGGTTGGCGGCGGGATGTTTCCCTTCGAGAATTTACCGGGATTCTTGCAGGCGGTGGGACAATTCACGCCCAACCGTTGGGGCAACCTCGCCTTGCGCGGCGTCGCGGGCGGCAAACCGTTCGCTGATCTCATCGCGCCATTCGCGAGCCTGATTGTGCTCGGTTTGCTTGGCTGTGGCATCGCGTTTGTGCTCTTTCGCCGCCAACTTTCCACAGGACGCGGCAAATGAACATCTTGCGCATCATGCTGGGCGATTTGCGACGGCTGGCCATGGACAAAGGCGCGCTAATCTGGCTGCTGGCGATGCCCATGCTATTCGCGTTCATTTTCGGTAGTACGATGCGCGGCGGCGGGCAGGACAACACCTGGATTCCCGTGGTTAATCTCGATCAGCATGAGTTGGATGACCTGTTCATCGAGCAACTCAAGGACGACGGTTATGAAATCGACATCCACGGGCCGGCGGACGAGGCGGCGTTGAAAAATTGGCCGTACGGAATCGTCATTCCCGCCGGGTTCGCGGACTCCGTTTTGCACGGCCGGAAAATCAAGCTGACCGTGGTGAAAGGCGACGGTTCACCCGAGCGGATCATGGACGTGCAATCACGACTCATGCAGGCGATTGTGCGGTTCACCAAGGGTTTGGCCACGGCGGACAGCGCCAACAAGGAATGGAATGCCGCGTCCCGCGATGCGCTGAAAGCCGCGCTGGCAAAGCCGCAACTGCTTACGGTCAAGCGCATGACCACCCGCTCGCTGCGTCCGCCGCCGTCCGGCATCAGCCAGAGCCTGCCGGGAATGCTGGTGATGTTCACCGTGCAAATGATTTTGACGTTCGGCGGCGCGGCATTGGTGAAAGACCGCAACGGCGGGCAATTAGCGCGATTGTTCGCCGGGCCGTTGAATACATTTGAGATTTACGCCGGAAAGATTCTGGCGCGGGTGCTGCTGGCGATTGCGCAGGCGGTGGTGCTTTTGGTGGGCGGTTCTTTTTTGTTTAAGATGCCGTTGGGGGACCATCCATTGCTCTTGCTGCCGGTGGTCATTTCGCTCTCGATGTTCGCCGGATGCCTGAGCATTTTGGGTGGCGTCATTTGCCGGACGGAAAAACAAGTGAGCCTCACGGCGGTTTTCGGCTCGATGTTCCTCGCCGCGCTGGGTGGCTGCTGGTGGCCCATCGAGGTTGTGCCCGATCTCTTCCAGAATATCGCGAAAATGACGCCCACGTACTGGGGGATGCATGGATTGCAGAGCATTCTTTACTTCGGACGGTCTTATGAGGTTTTGACGCTGGAATGCCCGATCCTGCTCGGTTTTGCGGCCCTTGCGGGCTTACTGGCAGTGCTAGCGACGCGGCGGATGGGCAAGGGTGCGAACGCGACGGGGAAATGAGACCCATTTTACGACTCCCGCGCAGCGCAATAGACAACAATCGCGCAATTCCGAGAAGATTTTTTGCCACGAAAGAACGCAAAGAATACGAAAGCGGGAACCTGCATCCTGCTTCTTTTGCGTTCTTTGCACTGCAATCCGTCCAATTCGCGCAATCTTGCGAAAATTTTTCAAAATAGAGGTTGGCTTCCCACAGCCCCATTCGCGTTTATTGGCGTTCATTCGCGGTTAAACTCCTTTGGTTGCGGCTTTGCCGCGCTGGGTCTTCGCGTCTTTGCGTTAGCCCAACTTTCGATACCGGGGTAATTTTTTCATAGTGACCCGCGGATTTCCTCGGATTTTCGCGGAGTAAAGGCGAAAGGTCTTCACGACAATTTTTCCACGCCGGGCTCATTCCCAAACCCGCCGTTTATTCCGGCTCGTTTGAATAATTGCCAAAACCAGCTGGAAGAATTTTGTCCCGCCGCCGTCCGTCCGGGGCTTTGAAGCGTGAATTAGCTTTCATCGCTCCCGTCAATCTTGCACGCTTGACCGGTGACGGAGCCGGGAGGCTGGCCTTCTCCGCGCAGGTCGCCACGGGTCCGACTATGGCAGTGTTCGCACATTACAGCGCCAGGCAAATGCCGCCAGGCAAGGACCTGCCGGAACCGCGATCTCCGCGTTATGAAACGCTTACGGCGTGGCGCGGGGCCGCGTGCTTGATGGTCGTCATTTTCCATTCATTATTCACCGGCTACGGCATTGCTTTCCCCGCGGGCACCGGGCATTTGGGCGGCGTTATGGAGGTGTTGCACCGGGCGTGGGTCGGGGTTCCGCTTTTCTTTGTGATCAGCGGCTATTGTGTGACGGCCAGCGGGGATGCCGCCAGGCGGAGGCCAAACCCGGGACTGAATTTTTTCCGGCGGCGGTTCCGGAGGATTTATCCGCCTTACTGGATCTGGCTGGCCATCACCGCCGCGGGTGTCTGGTGCGCGGAGAGCATTGATCCCGGCTTTTTTTCCAGGATATTCATTCCCAATCCGCGGGATTTTACGAAGTGGCAGTGGATGGGAAACCTTTCCCTCACGGAGACCTGGCGCTGGCACCTAACCAGGGGGATGGAAAGCGAGTTGATTTTGCCGTCATGGACCCTCTGCTATGAAGAACAATTTTATGCCCTGACCGGGATGGCGCTGGTGTTTGCCCGCCGCTTTTTCTTTGGCGCGCTCGCCCTGATCACCGCGGGGGTGATCGCCGGTTTATTCCTGTTTCCCATTAGTACCTTGGGGTTATTCCTGGACGGCCAGTGGCTGATGTTTGGGGCCGGAATCCTGGTTTACTACACGCTCAACTATCTTCCCGCGCGGGCGGCGGCCTGGGTTTGCGCCCCACTGGGTCTCGGGGTGTTATGCACCCTGACCAATCCCGGGCATCTGCTGGAAAACGGAGTGAATGAGCCGAACCAAAGTTATTTTTGCGCGTTTTGTTTCGCACTGATTCTGATCGGACTGCGTCGCTGGGATGCGAATCTAGCCCGGACCCGGGCAATCCGTCCCCTGACTTATTGCGGGGAGATGTGCTATAGCATGTATCTGATTCATTGGCCCACCGTCACGGTGGTTGCCTGGGGATTCGACCGGCTGGGATTGCGAAATCCTTATGTGATCCTGCCCCTGGGTGTTTTGTGCTGCCTGATTGCGGTAATTGTTCTGGCTCGCGGGTTCCACCGGCTGGTCGAGCGCCGGTATTGGAATCCAAATTATTCAACGGGCGGATGATTTGAACTTTTATAAATGCCCACGCATTGGTTCCGCGTCCTCGTCCGATTCATAGTTCGATGAAAAACGATGACCTAATGCGAATGTGGCCGGGTTCACGTTGGGTGTGAGACAAATCTCTTCTGGCCAATTTTTACGGACAGTCGAATGGCGCCGGAAAACAGGGGATACACCGCAGAAATCAACGGATTCAGGCTTATATACGTCTCGTATATACAAAACCACGATTCATTGGGCTTTTTTGACCCTCGCCTGAAATTTGTCTCACACCCGTTCACGTTTTTGACTGTGAATGCGGCTTGCATTTGCGGGCCTGCCCGCTCATCTTTGCCGCCATGCGGATGCCCAGCGAACCGGTGAATTTTAGTGTGGAACAGATTCAGGATCTGAATCAAAAGCTATCCACCTTGCGCCATGATATCAACAACCAGCTCTCGTTGATCATGGCGGCGACGGAGTTGCTCCGGCACAAACCGCAGATGGCCGATCGGATGCTCAACACACTTTCCGAACAACCAGGCAAAATCGGCGCGGCGCTCACCAAGTTTTCCAAGGAGTTCGAGACCGCGTTCGGGATCAGCAGCCCCCGTACCCACGAGTAATCCACGGGGCGATTACGAAATCCGGACTGGCCGGTCGCAATCGTAAGCCTGCGGCAAGCTCATAGGCCTGCGGTGGTAAACTTCGACTCCCGGTAGCGCATGGCAATGATAATGAAAACCGCCGAGACCACGAACATCAGCGCCGCGTAGAAATAAAACTCCGGCGCGCCCTGTGCCTGGATGCCGCGGGCCGCGAGATATTTGAAGGCCGCCACTTTCAAGCTGGTGAAAAGCGCGACCAAAAAGTGCCCGCCCGAAATCGCCATTAACCAAAAACTGGTGACGAGGCTTTTCATCGAGGGCGGCGATTGCGAAAAGGCAAACTCCAGCGCCGTGGCGGACAGAAGAACCTCGCCCGCCTCCAGCACAAAGTACGGCGCAAGCTGCCAGCCAATGCTCAGTGTCGCGCCGTGATCCAACCGGGCTTGAACCAGACCGCAGATCACGAATGAAACCGCCCCGAGGACCATGCCGGCGGACATCCGCCGCAACGCCGTGGGTTTCCAGCCAATGCGCTCCAAAAACGGAAAGACCAGCATCGTGAAAATGGGCACCCAAATCATCACCAGAATGGCGCCGGACGCCTGCATTCGCTCACCATCAACCAGGTAGCCGCCCAGATTCAGCGGTGTCATTTTGCCGCCTTGCAAGACCCAGGTGCTGTTCGACTGATTGAACAACGCCCAGAAAAACGGCACGGTGATGAAGATGCCCACAATCCGCCAGACAGCTTTGCGGGCCTCGGCTTTCTCCGCGGCGGAACGCGCCGGCGCGAGACGCGCGGGCGGCTGGCGCACGTATTGTTTCCGCCCCAGCCAGAAGAAAAGCGTGGCCAGCGCCATGAACATCCCCGGAACGGCAAAGGCCCAACTGTAACCGTATTTCTCCTTGATAAAGGGAATCACCAGAAACGCCGCCGCCGAGCCGAGGTTAATGGCCCAATAAAACCAACTATAGACTTTGGTAAGCGCGCGCTCGTCATTCGGCCCGAATTGATCGCCGACGAACGCCGACACGCAGGGCTTGATCCCGCCCGCGCCAATGGCGATGAGCGCCAGACCAGCATACAACCCGGCCCGGCTGCCCTCGGACGCCGCCAGGGTTCCATGGCCGAGGCAGTAAAAAAGCGAAATGATCAGAATTGTCCAATAACGTCCCAGCCACCGATCCGCCAGCCAGCCGCCCAGCAGCGGCACGAAATAAGCCGCGCCAGCGAAAACATGCAGAACCTCCGTGGCATGATCCGCCCCCATGCTCATCCGGTCCTTCAGATAATTCTCCAGAATGCCGATCATCCCGTAATAACTGAACCGCTCGCAGGCCTCGTTGCCAATGATGTACTTGATCTGCGGTGGAAACCGGACGGGCGGCGGGGTGGTGGTTTCCATTCTGGTTACGGCGTCCAAACTGCACAGGTCCGTGCGCAAACGCAGAATAGTGCGGCTGCGGGTTTGTGGCTATTTTTTGCGGTCATCGCGTTTTCCGGTCGGGCCGCGGTGATTGTTAGACGCAAAAACGAATCCCGGCAAATATTAAATCTCCAAATATTAAAAGCGCCAGGAGTTTGAGTTGGTGTCCTAATTTGGTGGGGACATTGTGCAATCATTCGCGGGCAACGCGTTAGCAGCGTCTCCGATTGCGCCGCAACCCGGCGCGGACGGCGCGGCGCGCCCGTCCCCACCAAATTAGGACACCACCGAGTTTGAGAACCCAACGCTAACGACATGTGTCCATCCATTTCCCAGCGCCAACGGCGCGCGATTCCTCAGCCCGGCCCAACGGGCTGGGTAGCTATTCCACCCCTGTCCGCGGCCTGAAGGGCCGCGATACCCCACGCCGCCCTCCTGCTAATAATCGGCGCGAATATTAATGGAATTCCTGCGAAATCACACCGCAACCAATTCGCGCGCGTGGGGAATATCGGTGGTCTGAAGCGAACGCACTTGGTTGCGTTCCAGCGTCAGCAAAGCGACGGTATGACCGTCGTAGCCGATAAATTCCACTTCAAAGGCCGTGCCGTCGCCGTGTACCAGCACAACCGCGCCCACATCTCCCCGCGTCAGTCGGTATTCCGGCAGGTCACAGGTGAGAGCCACGGCATCGAGTTCTTTGATTGTGCTCATAGTTTTGGCAATGGGTGCGCGGTTATGAAACGCGGTCCGGTGCCCTCAGGATTAATACCGCGCACGGCATCCGGGAACACGGGAATTTCTTTCGGCCGACCTCGGAGTGCGGCTAGCCGAAGTACGCGCGCTGGCGTAGCGCAGGTTTCCCAACCTGCTGTGTCGCCGATTTCCCAATCGGCGTGCCGTAAGCGTGCCCGTCGCGCCGGCGTGGCCAACGGCACGCGGGTTGGAAACCCGCGACACAGCCGACTGGGAAGTCGGCGCTACGTCTGAGGCGATCCGCATAGGCCCGAAACCGTCGGTTTTCCAAACCAATCGGAAGAATTTTGTCCCGCGCCCACCCTCGTTTGGCAAGTCAAAAGCACAGTCAAGAGCGCGAACAGCGGCTTTCACCCACGACCGGTACCGGATCGGGAACCACCCGTATCGCGCTGATCCAACGCCCTCGCCACCGCCCGGCGTAAATCGCCCACCGTCACAATCCCGTCCAGCGCCTCATCTGGAATTGCAAGCTCAAGCTCGGTTTCGATGGCCATCCCAACATCCATCTTGGTCAGGGAATCCGCGCTGAAGTCCTCCGTAAATCGGGCCTCGTCGGTCAATTGCTCGCGCGTGACGCCGCATTGGTCCATCACGATGTCGTCGATCACGCGCGAAACAGATTCGGAAAGAATATCATTCATGGACCCGAACGTAGCTTGAGCCGGAAATCTTGATAGTTGGTTTACAATCATCCACTGTACTAACCAGTCATGTTTGAAAAATTGCTGTCGGAAGGCGGGCTCTCGCTCGACCGCCTCAAAGCCCTGCTGGAAGTGGGCGCGGCCGGTGGCATCGCGAAAGCCACCGGTGGCGACCCCGTCAAACAAAGCCAGTACAGCCGGCAGATCAAGGAATTGGAGGAGTTCTTCCGCGTCAAACTGGCCGAACGTCACGGCAAGGGCATTCGCCTGACCGAACCCGGACGCGAATTGGCGCGCATCTCGCGTTTCTTTCTCCTGGGGCTTTCAAACTTTCAGCGCGGGTGCCTCGCGGAGGAGCAATCGTTTCGAATCGGCGCCAGCGCCACATTTATCCGGCAATTTCTCCTTCCCGTGGTTTCGGATCTAACGGCCATCGGAAAAGCAACCCGTTATGCGGTTGAAACCGTCAGCGACGCCGCGATCGAACAGCGTTTGCACGATTTGACTCTCGACTTCGGCGTAACCACCGCCGAAACCATCAGCCGTCCGCTGCAACTGAAAGACCTGGGCGCGTGGCGCCTAAAACTGTGGGCTCCGCGAAGTCTCTATAGTAACGAGAAAGCCGCCGCCACGGCTTTCAAGCTCCACCAACTTCCGCTCGCAGTGGCAGAGACGGAACTCCCAGCCGAAATTCGGACGCTACTGGCGGACCACCCGCCCCGCCTTGTCTGCGGCACTTTCGTCGAGGTAATCACCGCGATGGAAAAACACGCGCTGGCCGCCGTCCTGCCGGATTTTCTTTCGACCGCCGTGAATTCCCGCCGGTATCTCGCAGTACGAATTCCCGCGCTCGAATCCGCCCGTTTCCATTTCCACCTCGCGTGGAACCCCCGTCTGCTGCGGCTGAATCCGCCAGCCGTTCGCCGCCGCGATTTTCTGTTTACCACCCTCGCCGGACTCAAAGGGTGCAATTAAAAGTGGGTGAGCATATCGGACTTCGCCCCTCCTTATCCCGAAGGGATTACGTCACTCAGCCCAGCGGTTGGCACGATTCAAAGAATGCCTACCCTGGGTACCGCGTCCCATTTATATCCCCCAACCCTGAAAGTGGTTGCGGCTTTCCCCGCCTCACCCATTTATAATTGCACCCGGACTCAAACTTCCGCCCGGTTGCTAATTGCGATTCCGCAACGGCATCAAGCCGAAATAAAGCGCCAGCCAAACGGGAACCGCAAAAATCGCCAGCGCGCCCAAACGAATCCACGTCCACCGCAACACGTGCGCCTGCATCGGGAAAATCATGATCATGAAATAATTGACGAACCGCGTGTGACCGAGAAAACGACCGTATCGCGGAAACTTCTTCCGCAAGCCGCTGACCAAGGCGATGACGCCCAACGAAATCACAACCGCCGTCACCATCAAGTTTACCGGCAGCATCGCGTCCAACTCCAAACGATACCCGTGATTGGATCCCGGTACAAAGTATGGGTAAAGCCATTGCGCGCCGGCCCAAAGAAAACTGAAACCGGTCTGGATTGCGGTGCGAAAATTCGCCTTGGATGAAGTGATCTCATTCATCACCAGCCCAAAATAAAGCGGCACAATCCCCCAGATCAAAGCCTTGTGCTCGAACGGCGTGACCAGCAGCGTCTTAAACGCCGACCAGAATTCATTCATCGGTATGGATACGGAACGCCCTAAACTTTCCCCAGTTGCTTAAGCGCCGCGTAAGTGCGCTTGAGGGTCTCGACCGGTTTGCTGCTCGTCTCATGCTCGACGACGTACCATTTTGTCCCGCCCACCGATTCGCAAAAACCAAACACGCCCGGCCAGTCGATTTTGTCCTCACCGATCACCGCCTCGGGTCCGGTGCCGAAGGGCTTAATATGAATGCTGCGGACGCGACCGGGATATTTGTTCAGTACGGCGACCGGATCAGCGCCGCCCTCGGCGGTGTTCGCGGTGTCGAGTTGCATAATCACCTCGGGCTTCGTGTGGGTGAAGAAAATATCCCAAATCGTCTCGCCCTCGACCTTGTGATAATCCTGCGCGTGGGAGTGATAGCCGGTCCACATGCCGTGCGGTTTCAATTTATCCGCGATGCCGTTAAACATCTCCGCCTTGGCGATCCAATCATTGCGGGTCCGCGCGGACATTGACGGGCAGATGAGAAATTTGTTGCCGATGATCTGGTTGAACTCAATCGTCGCGTCGATCTTTTCTGGCAGAAACGTTTCGTACGGCGTGTGCGTGCCGCAGGCCACGATGCCATTGTCATCCAGCATTTTGCGCAGCTCCTTCGCGGACCGGCCCCAGTAACCGGCAAATTCCACGCCCTTGAAGCCGATCTTCGCCACCGCCGCCAGCGTGCCCGGAAAATCTACCTTGCACTCCTCGCGCACCGAATACAGCTCCACGCCGACGGGGATCTTTGCCTTCCCGGGCGCGTTTTGGAAACCGGTCACGCCCAGCCCGATCGCCAGGCCGGCCGCGCCCGTGGCGGCTTGTTGCAGAAATTCACGACGGGAGACATTGGTGGAGTGATTGGTTTTCATAATACGGCGGCTGGAAGTTTTTGAATGCAAGCGATTGATTGGTGAATTTATAGGGCGCGCCGGATTCGATATCAAGCCCCGGTCCCGCGCCGCGAATAATCCAGGTGCCACGGATGGCGGTACTTTACGCCGACGAGCTTGTCCGCCTCGTGATCGCCCATAACTTTTTCCGCGACGCCGTCCCAAACGATTTTATGACCGGTGCGATAAGCGATATTACCCAAATGCGCGAGCGTGGTAACCCGCTGCGCAACCTCCAAATTTAACGCCGGCTGCTGGCGCGACTTGACGCAATCCAAAAAATTCCGCACATGCGCCGGACGCGGATCACCGCTGCCGGGCTTTTTTGCGGACTCCAGGTTCGCCCGTGTTTTCTCCGTGATAATCTCCCACCCCGCGTCATTGAGTATGATGGTGGCCTCGGTTCCGTTCCACTCCACGCCCCACGAGCGTCCATTCAAGCCATTGTTCAAGCCCGCGCGATGTTCCCACACCAACTGATAGGTGGGAAATTCATAAACCGTCACCTGCGAATCCGGCGTTTCCGAATCGTCGTCGAGCGTGAATTTGCCACCGCAGGACGAGACGCTCTTTGGCGCGTCGGCGGGCAAGCCCATTTCCAGCATATTGATCAAATGCACACCCCAGTCCGTCATCAACCCGCCCGCGTAATCCCAAAACCAGCGAAAATTGAAATGAAAACGGTTCTGGTTGAACGGCCGCTTCGGCGCGGGCCCAAGCCACATATCATAATCCACACCGGCGGGCGCCGGGCGATCCGCCACATGCCCAATACTCGGCAGCCAATCAAGGTAGGCCCAACCCCGCGCCATGCTCACCTTGCCCAGCTTGCCGGACTTGATCAAATCGGTCGCCTCGATGATATGCGCGCAACTGCGCCAGTGTGATCCCATTTGCACCACGCGATTATGCCGTTTCGCCGCCTCCGTCATCGCGCGGCCCTCGTCAATCGTCTTGGCCAGCGGTTTTTCCACATACACGTCCTTGCCTGCCTGGCAGGCCATCACCGTGGGAATCGCGTGCCAGTGGTCCGGCGTGGCGATGAGGACGATGTCAATGTCCTTGCGATCCAGCACACGGCGGAAATCCTTCACCGTATCCGGCTTGCGCCTCTGCTTCTCCCCGCAAATCGCGACGCCGTTGGCGATATGCGCGTCATCCACATCGCAAACCACGGCGCAATCCACCTCGGGATTGAGGAAAAAAGTCCGTAGATCCCCCTGCCCCATTCCACCGCAACCTATAACGCCGAGGCGGACCTTGTCATTCGCCTCCGATTCGCCCGCGCGGACGGAACGAATAAACGGCGTCGTCATCCCGCCCGCCGCGATCGCGGCCATCGCGGTTTGGCCGATGAATCTTCGGCGCGCAAGCTTTTGCATGGTGGAATTATTTATGCCTTGGGACGCTTGGTTTGCAGATTCACCGCCGGATGGCCGGAAAGCTTTTCCCGCTTGCGCGCCCCAGAAAAAAGACGACGAACGTCATGACCGTAGGATGCCGAGAGCGTGTCTTTAATCCGCCAGATTTCTTGCAAGACCAAATCGGTGCTGCGGTTGGCGTCCAGTTCTTTAGTCGTGTTGCTCATCTTCGGCGCAAACTTTTGCATGGCCGGTGTATTAAGTTCCTCGCACCGGAATTCGTCAAGCTTGCGATGGCCGGAAACATTGAAAGCGCGCAAGAATTCTCAACCAACGCACGTTGGCCGCAATCGCCGCTCGATTCATCCACCCTTGCCATAAGACCACGCGTACGCGGCCCTCTCGCCCCGTGAGGCACGAACGGGGAGCTGGAGAGAGGGGCAACCTTTAAATACGCCATCCATCCCGCGACGAAATACCCTTGTTAACCATCCCGTCATCCAGCCCCCCACCCGGAGTCCCTCCAAAAACTTTGTCGGATTTCCATTACCACGGTTGTTTAATAGATGAGATGCAAAATAAGCCGGACGCCCAACTAATTCGCGAATACGCCGAGGATGGCGACGAATCGGCGTTCCGCGAAATCGTGGTCCGGCATACCGACCTGATTTACTCCTCCGCGCTCCGGCAAACGAATTGCCCCGACCTGGCGAGTGACGTCATCCAGGGCGTTTTCACCGACCTCGCGCGGAAAGCGCCCGCGCTCGCAAAATCGCTGGACGAAAACGCCTCGCTGCTCGGCTGGTTATACCGCAGCACCAGATTTGCGGCCCTCACCCAAATGCGTAACGACCGGCGGCGTCAGGACCGCGAAAGGCAAGCCATGGAAAACCTCGATCCGGCCCCCGAAACCGCCCTTGAATGGGAGCGCATCCGCCCCGTCCTCGATGACGCCATGGCCGAGTTGAGCGAAGCCGATCGAGACGCCCTGCTTTTGCGGTTCTTTAAAAATCAGGATTTCCGAGCCGTCGGCGCGTCCCTCGGCGTCAGCAATGACACCGCGCAAAAACGCGTCAGCCGCGCGCTCGACCGCCTGCGCGCCGGTTTCACCCGCCGGGGCGTCACCACCAGCGCCCTCGCGCTCGCCACCGCGCTTTCCGCCAATGCCGTCAGCCTCGCCCCCGCCGGATTAACCGCCAGCCTGGCCACCACCGCCCTCGCCAGCGCCAGCGCCGCCACCACCGTAACCGCCACGATCACCAAAACCATCGCCATGACCACCCTCCAAAAAGCCCTGATTACCGCCGTCGCCGCCACCGTCATCGGAGCGGGAATCTATGGCGCACACCACGTCGCCAGTCTCCGCAACGAGCTCGAAGCATTGCAACAACAACAGGCCACCCTCAACTCGCAACTCGATCAGTTGCGCCACGAACGTGACGACGCCACCAACCGGCTCGCCACCACGCGCCGCGATATGGAGCAATCCGGCTCCAGTGAGGACAAGAAGGCCCTCCTAAAACTCCGCGCCGAGGTCGTGCGCTTGCGCGGTCTCGCGGGAAGTCCCACGGAAGTCGAGGCCAATGCCCTCAGCGCCAAAGTGGGCAAGCTCAAACAACGCTTGGAAAAATTCCCCGAGGCCAAAATCCCCGAACTGCAATTGCTGTCCGAGGAGGACTGGCTGTTCGCCGCCAAGGGCAAGCTCGACACCGACGCCGATTACCGCCGGGCGCTCGCCGCGCTCCGCAACGCCGCCGGGGATAAATTCGTCGGCCTCATCAGTCCGGCCGTGAACCAATTCGCCAAGGCCAATAACGGCCAGTTTCCCACGGACCTTTCCCAGTTGGGGTCCTTTTTGAACACCCCGATGGACGATTCTATTATGCAGCGCTGGGAAGTCGCGCCCGCTCAAACCGTCAAAAATGTGAGCGTCGGCGGAGACTTTATCATTACCCAGAAGGCGGCGCCCGTTGACGATTTGTTCGATTCCCGCTTCGTGATCGGCGTGGGTGGCTATGGCAGCACGGATTATTTATCCGCGGATGCCGGCGAGGCGCTGACTCCAGTGTACCAGGCCTACAATGCGGCCAACAGCGGCCAAACCTTTACCGATCCCGCGCAACTACTGCCCTACGCCACCACCCCCGACCAGCAAGCCTGGATTCAGAAACTGATCCAACGGGACGCCCTTGGCAAATAATCGGGGCATTCGGCGGGCTGGCTTGCAATCACGGTCAATCCGCCAAGACTTGAAATTCTCAGGGTTTGCGTTAAGCCTATCACAGTTCTATTAGTGAAAACGCACCAACAAATCGACGCGCGCAGCCTGGCGATGGCGAGGGCCATCGTCGCCAAAATTGACGCGGACCCCACCAAGACCGGTTTGGTTCGGGCTAGAGCCACCTGCGAACGCTGGAACCAGCAACGGCCCGGCCCCGCCAATCGCGAGTGGCTTGAGATTCTGAGTCATCCCTGGGGGGAAATCCGTGCTGTGCTGCTTGACGAATCGGAATCTGGCAGCCAATTACGCCAGAACGATCCATTTTGCGGCATCCTGACTCCAAGCGAACGATGGGAAATCTACCGCGCCCATCATGACCCGGCCTGAATTGGAGCATATTATTCGCGCGGCGGGAAGCGTCGCGGATACCGATAAACTTGTTATCATCGGAAGCTAGTCGATCTTGGGGAGCTTTCCGGATGCGCCGCGGGAGCTTACGGTTTCCAACGAGGCGGATACCTATCCGCTTGAAACCCCAGACCGGGCGGATCTCATTGACGGTTCCATTGGGGAGAAATCGATCTTCCACGAAACCTTCGGTTATTACGCCCATGGAGTAGCGCCTGAAACTGCGGTATTGCCCGCCCAATGGCGAACGAGATTGGTTCCAATCCTCAATCAAAATACGAGGGGCGTCACCGGATTCTGTCTCAGCCCGGTCGATCTCGCGGTAAGCAAACTTGCCGCTGGTAGGGAGAAAGATTTGAGTTTTGTAACCGTGATGATTCGGAATAGATTAATTGCCTTGGATTCTCTTCATACGGTGATTCAGGAGGTCGATAGTAATCGGACTGAAATTATTAGCCAGAGATTGGCCCATTGCGCGAGAAACGCCTCCCGATAAAAAATGGTCCGCATCATTCCCTCCCCTTTGCGTTCTCTGCGTTCTTTGCGGTTAAATAATCCCCCTCTTCGCCCATAAACGGGGCGCGCCGTTTCCGGCGCGCCCCGCGTTTCGCCCCGCCTCCTCAGCCCTTCTTAACCTCCTCGGGGCCGGCATGTTGATTGCGCAGCATCACGCCGAGCAATCCATCCACCAACCCCGGGCTGCCGCCCGCGCCGTTCACGGCCACATCCGGCACGATGCGAACATTGCGTTCGCCCACGGTTTGCATCAGTTGCATCACCGTGTAACTCTGCACACCCAGCGCCTCCACCCCCGCGCGATACGCCTCGGCCTTCGCCTGTCCCGTCGCGCGGATCGCCTCCGCCTCGCCCATGGCGCGCAAGCGCGTCGATTCCGCCTCGCCGGTCGCCTTCTTCACGGCCGCGTTCGCCGTCAGTTCGGCGATGCTCACGCCCTGCTCCGCGCCCACCACCTGGTGCTGGATGTCCGCCAGCGACGTCTGCCGCACGAGCTGTTGCCGTTGCACCTGCGCGGCCTCCTGCATCTCGTACGTCGCGCGTTGCTCCTCGGCGATCTTCCGTTCCGTCTGCGTCTGCATTAACTCCGCCGGCGGATTGATGTCGCCGATCAACGTGTCTATCGCCTGCACGTCATACGCCGCCAGCGCGGCCCGGATGTGCCCCGTCGCCTCGACCTGCCGCTCGCTGCGCGCGCACAGGAAGTCAAGCACCGTGTAATCCTGCGCCGAATTGCGGAAATAATTTCCCACAATCGGTTGCAGCACATGATCCACCAGGTTCTGCATCGACCCCACCCGGGAGATCACCTTGGGCGCGTCGAGCGCTCCCACATGGATGATCTGCGCCACGTCGAGATTGAACGCAAACCCGTCCCGCGACCGCACCGTGATCGACGACAACTTCGCATCGTAATTATGCGCCTCCGTGCGGGAGGCCCAATTCAGCACGATGTTCGTCGTCGGCACCGTCTCCACCTTCATGATCCGCGTGTTCACCGGGTGCTTGCCCGGATACAACGGCGTCACCCACACACCCTTGTGCCCCACGTTCACCAAGTCCCCGTGTTTGAACTCCACGCCGCTCACGTCCTCGTGCGCCTTACCGACGAACGAGATCACCACGCCCACACGGCCAATCGGTATCTCCACCATCGGCACCTGCTCCACCTGCACAAACCACGGATTCAGGTTCCACATTCCGGACAACAGGATTTGTTCCTGGAGTCCGCGATGTCCGCCCGCATCCAAGAACGCCTGCGCGCTCTGGAAGTTATCGTGCCCCAGCACTTCCGCCCCGGCGATTTCCCCAGCCGCGATCGGTTGCCCGTCCAAGGTGGTCACGATGCCCACCTTGTCGGACGCGATGTGGTGCAACAACAGTTGCGACGCATCCATCCCGTTCTCCGCCGCCGTGGCGGAGGTCACCACCGTGAACAGCGCCTCATTAATGCGATAAGTGCCGCCCGTGAGAATCCCCAGTTGCCGCCCCTTCTCACCGCCATTCGCCAGGAACTTCCGCGCGTCCTGGAACTTGTCGCATTCCACCACTTTGCCGAGAATCCGCTCCGTCGGGATCGCCGCGCCATCCGCGGCCACCACCAGCGCGATCTCCCCCTGGGGCACAACCGTAACCGGCGCTTTGATAACCCGGTACTGCCAGCGCCAGAAACCGAAATGCAACCCCGGCGCCAGCGTGTCCGCCTGGTACCCCGCCTCACCGGCCAATGCAATCAACCGTCCCGGCTCCAGCGGCCGCCCGCCGAACCGTTTCACCACAATCCCGACCTGCCGCTCTTGTATCATTACCGAGCCGCTCAATAGCGGTATTAGTAGTAGTAAAACGATGAGGGTGATTCCAACCATCGTGGCGGTAATGAGCGTCCCGCCACTGATCTCTGCGAGCATTGTGGTCATAATAGTTCTCCGATGTGGTTGAACGCCGTCGCGGTTTATCGCCGTACGTACGCCAACGCGTTGAAACGGGGAGACCATTTGATTCCCGCCCAAGCGGGAGCCTAGAGGATCGCCCTTCCAGATGCCGACGAGGTTAGCTGACGGGCTGGGTCCTGAAAGTGACCCCGGCGATGGTTCACCACCGCCGTTAGCCCCGTCCCGGAACTCTCCGGGATTTGGTTCCCCCGCGCTGACTTGCAGGAAGGCAAGCCAGCTTAGGCTGCTGACGCCCGGACCATCGCCCGGATTCGTTGGTTTGTCAAATTACAGACGCGTAACTCCCTGATTTATAATGACTTTCGACTCCTCGTCCGTCCGTATTCGCCCCGGGGTGCTGGCTTGATACGTTAAAGCGGCTTTTGTCCCGGTTGGATACCGTCGAAGTTTATTGCGCCAAGGACTTTCGGCCGCGTGTCCTAAGCCGTAACCATGCAGTTAAAACGCGGAGTTTTGACAGGATGAACAGGATTGACAGGATGGAAGAAGCCATTTGCAAGTCAAACGCGCAGCCACGACCAGATGTCGGCTCATGCTCTCAAAAATCCATCCTGTTCATCCTGTAAATCCTGTCTAAATCTCTTCTTGACCGGCTTTCCATCTGCATTGTTACGACTAAGGCGAGGTCACCCGGTAAAACCGCTCGACGTCAGCCGTCCCCGGCAAATCGGTAAATTGGAATTGTCCGGGGGAAATCTCCATTACAGCGCCAAGGCGGGTCCAGTTGGTGAAAGCGGTTGAGACGTTGGTGGTGTTGTAGGCGGTGAAGCTCAGGCCTGGGGTATTCGTGAAACTGAACTGAAACGCGCCATTTGGCGAGACGCTCAGACCGCCGAGGTTTATCGGCGGAATTGGCACGGTGAAGGCATAGACTTTATTGTCGTTGGCGAGGTAGATGCGACCGCGGGCGGCGATACCGGTGTTGATCCGGCGCGTGCCGCTCATTAATTCATTCGTACCGCCGCCGGAGAAAACGACGGCGCCGGTATCGCCATCAAACCCGTGAAGTTTTTGATCGCCCTCGGAGCCGATTCCCCAGACGACCACGTTATTCGTGCCGTCGGTACTCGTGACAAATGGCGACCCACGTCCGCCTTCCGCCACAGACCACACATTGGTGATGGTCGGCGGATTGGCGGCACCGATGCGCAGGGCGGTAAGCTCGCTGTTGCAGGAAAACACCACATAGATTCCCTTGGCGGTCTGGTAAGTTGCCGCCGCTTGAATGATGGCACCGCCGCCAACGCGTGCTTGCGCCAGCGGCGCACTAACTCCGCCCAAGTTGGTTCGATTTAGCAGATAGGCATTGCCGTCCTTGCCCAGGGCAACCACGAGTTGCGAGGGCGTGGCGCCTGGCACATCCACGATTACCGGGCCGGAACCGCCAATGTCGGTATCGCCGCTATCGAGCGTGGCCCAGTTTTTTGGGCTCCAGTAATCGTTGGTAGCCCCGCTGAAAACCGGGCCGGGTTGCAAACGAATGACGGCCTCGCCACCGCCCCAAGTGCTCGCGCCGAAGGTGTTGCCCGTGGCCATGAAAATATTGGTGCCGTCCGTGACGGTCCCGCCGACGGACCATGCGCCACCGCCGCGGGCGACTGTGGCCCAAGCGGAGACTGTTGACGGATTATTCAACGGCACGCCCACCAGCCAGCCGTAATACGTCCCGCAATCGCCAAAATGCCCGCCGTACGGCACGTACAAATTGGGGCCGACCACCAGCAACGCACCACGCTGATTTTGGGTCGAGGACACAAATGTCCGGGTTCCCGACTTCGCGGTGGCGTTCACGTTCACCGGCCAGCCGCTGTTCGTGGTTCCCGTATACACGTTCAACGCAAAGATGAGATGCTCTTTGGTGGTTCCGTGGTCGGGCGTGGTCATCGCATCCAGGAAAAGCGTCCGCGAGGGCAAATCAACCACCGGCGTTCCCGTGATGCCGAGCGGACTGATGTCGCCGCAGGGCAGATTCGCCAAAGGCACCGGCGCGCCCACATTCCGCTGCCAGATCACGCTCCCCGTGGCGGCGTCCAGCGCGTAAACGTTGTTTGACTCGGTAACGGCAATGATCATCGCCCGCCCGCCGGGACCACCCTCGATGTAAAGCGGTTGCGCGTAAACATTACCGGAAATCACGCCCGCGAACGACAGATCGCGTCTCAGCGCCGCGGCGGACGCCTTCGTGAACGCGGGATCAACGTAAAGACCGTCCCGGCTCTGATGATTGTGATGCTGGGTAACATTAACATCCCCGCGTGCCTGATTTACGAGAGCGAGCACGACCGCTATTCCGACAGCAACCAGCGGGCGAAGAGAGTGCATCATGCCTTGAACTTCGCCCCGGCCGGCGATTTTAGCGAATAAAAAGATCGGCTCAAATAACGTCCACGCTTACGAACCGGCGCTGCTTTATATCGCGGTAGAGCAGGAACCAGCCAACGCACGCCAGAACCACTTGAAACGCGGACGTTATGGCGACGATACTCATCGGATGCATGGCTCCGGATCGGTCCATCGTCACGGCAAAGAAGGCGGGTATAAGAAAAACCACGGTCCAGCCGAGCAGCCAGGCGACGAGGGTGTTCAGGCGCCGGAGCGATAAATAAAGGCCCACCACCATTAACGATCCGAAAGCCAACGGATTCGGAAACACCAAGACGAATGGATCAGTGTGAAAGGCCGTGGGATTCAAAAGCCGTTCGCCGTTCCAACAAAGCATCAGAACGGCGAAGGCGGGAAGGAAATGAAAGCAAATGCCGCATAGCCGCCCCCCGACCAACTGACGGACGGACAAGGGCGTGACCAGCAGGAGTTCCAACAGACCGTCCTGCCGTTCACGCCGGAAACTGACCGTCGCGCTGAAGGCCACGCCCAGGGACAGTACGGCGGTCAGTTGGGGCTGCCGGCCCGGAAAGGACCCCAGCATCAGGAGTTCAGCCATGAGAATAACGAAGAGCCAGCCCCACTTTGTCAATCGCGCCGTCCAGGAATACTCCTGCAACCAGGCCATCGGATTACGATCCAGCGCCGGGCCGCGTTTCCAATGAAATAACGCCCGCCAAAACTCCGAGCCGGCAAACACCTCCACCCACTCCGGTTGCCCGGGAGCCGCGGAATCCTGGTCCCAAGTTTCCCGCAACAAGCGCGCACTCGCGCGCAACACCATTGCGAATAACCCGCCCGCCAACCCGGCGGTGGTTCCCAATTGCCAGATCAATCCCCGGACTGACGCGCCCGCCATAAATCCGAACAAACCCTGGCCGAGAAAGGAAATGGCGGCCAGACCCAGGGCATAGACCGCGGACATTACCATGACTTGAATCGCGCTACCGCCTTTCGCGGAGGCGTAGAGCCCGGCACCCAACCCCAAAAGCAGGGCGTTTGCGACTTTTGCGATGGCCAGCAAGGCCTGCGGCCAGCCAACCCCGCCCAGAACGAATGGCATCACGAGCACCGGTACGGACGCCAAAAACAAGGTCGCTCCCCGCAAAACATGTGTGGCGGCTTTTCCCATCACCACATCCAGAACGTTCAACGGGGTCAGGAACAACAAGCCGAGCGTTCCCTCCCGCTTCTCCCGGCTGATGCAGTCCGCGGTCATCATTGGGACAATGATCCAGATGGCGAATGACAACCCACGCTGCAAAGCGGCAAAAAGCGCCGCGCCCAACCGCGAGCCAGCCACTTCCGTGCCGGCCATGAATCCGGCGAAAACACCGACAATCACGGCGGCGGCCAATACGCGCAGCCAGTAGTTGACCGGACGCCGCGACTCCTGGCGCAATTCCCGCACCAGGACCGGCAATGCGTTTGTCATTGAAAAGTTATGGAATGAGAACCGGGCGTCCGCGACCGCATTTCCGGTTGAAAAGGCAAGATCCGCCGCGGGTTGAACCAATTTTCCGGCTTTGACGTGGGCAAGGTATTCCGCGCGAAGGATGTAGGTCACCACGAGAACGCCGCTGTAACCAAAAGCGAGCGCCATCGGCCATCCCCAATAGGGATGAAAAACCCCGGAGAACCACCAGCCGCCGGCTCCAAGAAGCAGCAGGAGGATGCTCCGTCGAATAAGAATCAGAGTCATATCCCGCCGGGAATTTGATTTGATTTACCCCGGCGCGCAAGCGCGAAAACCGGGAAAGAGCCGCATAATGAAAGTTAGGCCGTAATGTTCGCTTGCCATCATTGGAGGTATTGGATTATACATTGGCAGATGAGAGGCCGTTCTGTTTACCGCCAGAAGCCGGGAAAGTTCACCCGGTAGAAAGTTATCCCGCTTGTCGCCGTTCGTCCCGCCCTTTCCCGTCCAATGAATTCCTTATGAAAAAAAGTCCGCTGATTCTCGCACTCATCCTTGGTTGCTGCGCCGGTTGCGCTCCGCGTTACCGGGTGACGCTCATAAATGGCGAAACCATCACCGCCCGGGGCCGGCCCAAACTAAACGACGAGGGAACGCGGTACACGATCGTCAATAATCACGGCGAGAAAACCGAGATCGCCGCCGGACGCGTCCGGGAAATCGCGCCCGCGGCTGTTGCCAAGAAGAGTTCGGAATTCAATTACAATCCCGCGCCGTAACGAATTGGTGGACGTACTTGCCGAGGATATCGGCTTCCAGATTCACCGCATCGCCTTTGGCGCGCTCACGCAAGGCCGTGACCGCGCGCGTATGCGGGATGATCCAGACGCTGAAACCGCGTTTCCGCACCGCCGCGACCGTCAGGCTGATGCCATCGACGGTAATGGAGCCTTTGAAAACGAGATATTTCGTCACGTCCGGCGGCGCGGCGATCTCCAGAATATAATCCTCGCCAATCTTTTCCGTCCGGGTTATCCGGCCCAAGCCATCAACGTGGCCGGTGACGAAATGGCCGCCCAGCCGCGCACCCACTTGCAAGGAACGTTCGAGATTCACCAGCGAACCGGGCTGGGAATATTGCAGGTTCGTTCGATTCCAGGTCTCCTGGAGTAGGTCGGTTCGGATGAGTCGAGACGCGCCCCGGGAGGTCAACTTGACGACCGTGAGGCAGCAACCGTTCACAGCCAGACTGTCGCCCAATTTCAAGCCACGACCGCAAACTTTTGCGCGAACGGTCAGCTCGATGGAGTCGCCAGTTGGCTTAATGCTCTCGATTATTCCCGTTTCTTCGACGATTCCGGTAAACATGGTTCGTTGGGTTTGAAATCTGGGGTTACGCGATGCGCGCGGTCAACATTAAATCCGGTCCGCACGGATTCCAACGGACCTCGAGCAGTTTGAGCATATCCGCGACGCGCTCGAAACCCACGCCGCCCACGCCGGGCCGCGCATCCCGGCCGCCCAGAATCTTGGGCGCGTAAAAGAACGCTATGCGATGCGCCAATCCGCCGAGCAGAAACGAGGCATTCA
>Ga0206847_10156_pt1 | contig 22988 bp, 22 predicted proteins | sample Alteio_BWOrgCont_17_FD_152880 | JGI IMG/M metagenome (GOLD analysis project Ga0206847, IMG submission 152880) | Enriched cells from forest soil in Barre Woods Harvard Forest LTER site, Petersham, Massachusetts, United States -... | ecosystem: Environmental > Terrestrial > Soil > Temperate forest >... | reverse complement strand
AGTTCGATCAGTTTTTTTGCCGTGAGACCATCATATTCCGGCTCACTTACAAAATCCACGTACGCAATAAATTCGCCCACGGGTTCTTTAATAATTGCGCAAATCGATTTCCACGCCTTCTCATCCGAAAAATCTGTTCTAAGTGCCAACGCATTTTCCGTAGCTGGAATTTTTTTAGTTGAGGCCATAGGCGGTGTAGACTTTAACATGTGCGGATAAATTGCCAAAGCCCATTACTCGCCATTCGCCAGCCCAAGCGCCCAGCGAATGCCGCCTAGCAAGTGGGCCTGGAACGCTTCACCCACGGCAGGCGGGTTGATGCGGCCTGGGAGGGCTGGGTCTGTATCCCAGATGTCCTCGCGGTGCCCGAGCGAGGTGTAAAACACGCGGCCTTTGCCGTAGGCGTGGCACCACGAAACGGGGAAGTGGCCTGGAGTCTTGTCATTGGGGTCCTTGTCGAGCACGAGCAGTTCGTGTTCGCGCGAGGCGTCATAGTTTTTGAAACGATAGATTTCCTCCTGCGTAATGGTCAGCGTCGGGCCAAGGTGGATGTTGGCAGGATGCTTCGGGTCCACATTGATGCAATCCACCCCGACCTGCTGCTTGTGGTTCTGAAATTCACCCCCGAGCATCGCGATGTAACCGGGCCAGTGATGGAACGTGTCGCTGCCGGCGTGGATTGCGACAAAGGCGTGCCCCTCCTTGATCCAGGCAAGCAGCCCCTCCTTGTCGGGAATGGGAAGATCACCAGTCGTGCTGCAAAAAATCAGGCCATCGTAGTTTTTCAGCGAATCGGGTGAGAGCTTCATGAGCGCCTGGGCGAGCGACGCTTCCCAAGCGGCCTCCGCGGTTTTGTACGAGGCGAGATCGGTGTCGAATTTTTGGGTGGCCGCTTGAAACGCCGCCTGGTCGGTGGCGCTGGCGTCTGGTTTTAACGCAGCCGGCTTGGGAGGCGGAGCCGGTTTCCCCGGGGGCTGACGCACAAACTCCACGGTAAAGTCGCCGCTTTTCGCGGCGAGCTGTTCGAGTATTTTCTCCGCCGTCGGAATCGAGCTGTGCCGGAAGCCGGTCGTGATGGTGACGACGAGCACTTTTTTCGGGGCTGTGGGCGAGTCTGCAGCGGATGCCTGCGAAGCGCCGGTAAATAAGAACAGGCCTAGAAAGGTTGCGAGAGTAAGGATGTGGGTTTTCATGGGAGGATATGTCGGGTTTCTATTTTGAAGCGCCTTCTGCCGCTGCCGACAGGGCAGGCGTCTGCGCGGGAGTAAACACTTGGATTTTGCTGATGCTCCACGGCCTTCTCTTCGAACCGGTCTGGGTGATGCGAAGAAATTTCGCGCTGCCTGGGGCAAAAGTGATTTGGGTGAGCCTGCCTGTCCCGGTGCCTTCGGCCACGGGTTTTTCCCAAGTGACGCCATCCCCGGAGAGTTCCAGTTTGTAGCTGCGGGGAAAGTTATCCGGATTGCCCGCGTCGAGAAACACAGCGGATACAAGAGTCTCCGCGGGGAGTTCGATCTGGAGCGTTTCGCCCGGGGATTGGGCCGTGCCGATGGTACAGGTGGTCGTCAGTTTTCCACTAATGACGAGTGATGCGGTTCCGGAATTGACGACTGATATCTTCCATTCCTGGTCGTTTGCCAGCGGTTGGGGCAGCATGCTTTTCAATTCCTCGTGGCTCCAGGGTTGCACACGGCTCGCCGAAGCAGCACGGATGCCGGCCACCTGTTCCGGGGTGACGGGCGGCGCGCCATTGCCGAAACCGTTGCGCACATACGACACCACGGACGCAACCCACTCATCGTTGTTGGTCCCCACGGGCGGCATGACGGCGACATAATTTTTTCCATTCACCGGCCCGATGGTGCCGTGCAAAAGCACCGAGATCATCCCTTCGCGCGGGCCCAATACCGTGGCCGAACCGGCCAGCGGAGGCGCCAGCGTGGTGCCCGGCGGCTGGTCTTCCATCGGCATGCCGTGTCCATCCATGCCGTGGCAGGCAAAACAAAGCTGCTGGTAAATATCGCGTCCTTTCTGGAGCCGCGTCACTTCCGATGCCGTGAAAACACCCCTGTCGAAATTCTCGGGTGTGTACAGAATCTCGTGGCCGATTTCCTTGACTCCTTTTGAGGAACTGGTGCCGATGGTCGAAAGGGCCAGAAGCTCCCATCCCGGCCATTTCAAGACTTTTGCTGTGCCGAGCACCTGGATCACCACGCCCGGATCGGGGTCATTGACCAGCGCCCTCACATCCGGCTTGAGGGATTGATCGCCATTTTTAAACAACGACTCGCTTACGCGGATCGCAGTGGCGCGCATGTGTGGGTCGTTCGCCTTGAACATTTCGCGCAGCAGAGCGGGCTCGACCGCGTCGAGGCCCTCGAGCGTCCACAGGGCCTGGATGCGCCCGAGCGGGTTGGTGCCGGAGCGCGTCATTTTTTCAAGGGCGGGCACCACCGATTTGTCCTGCCGCAGCACCAGAAGTTTCTGGGCCTGGTCGCGCCACCAGCCGTTCGGATGCTCAAGATGGGTGACAAGCTGCGCGGAGGTCTCGTCGAACATGTGCGGCTGCGGGCCCGGCTGGAAGTCCTTGTGGACGAGACGCCAGATCCGCCCGGAGCCGATCACTTTCTGCAAGCCGTATTGGTCGATGACCTTGCGCAAATAAGAGCCTTTTCCCGTCCAGCCGCCTTCCTGGATGATGCCGCGATACATGTCCACGATGTAAAGGCAGCCATCCGGGCCGGTGGTCGTCCAGACCGGACGAAAGTAAGGGTCCGTGGACCGGATGAACTCCGAGTGCTGCGGCTGGTAGGGATTGCTGAGGCAGGTGACGCCATCCTGCACCGTCACCTTGGCGCGGCGGACCATTCGCCCAACCGGTTCCGGCAGCAATACGTCGCCCCGCAGATCGGCGGGCAGCCTGTCGCCGCGGAAGACCTCCTGCCCGCAACAACCTGTAAAATGGTTCAGCGTCTTGTCGGGGCGCACCCTCATGGGACCGCCTTGAAAATCCGCGAGACCGGTTGCAGGCCAGACTTCCATGAAACCCGTTTCGAGTTGGTCGGGAACATCGATCGCGCCGTAGATCACGGGAGTCTGGAAATGGTAGAGCGCTTTCTCCGCGCCGGCATTCGACCACCAGATTTTGCCATAGTCGTCCTGGGTGATGCCCCATTGCCCGCCATTAGCGGGAGTGGTTTCCTTGAGCGGCGGACCGTCAGGCCTCCAGCGGAGGCGGTAGGGGTTTGCAGTGACATAGAGCCAGTTGTCCATGCACCAGAAAGGGCCGCATGGCTGATGCTCCATGTTCCCCTCGCGCGGGCCGCCCTTGTAAAACGGCTCGATCTTGTCCGACACCCCGTCCCCCTTGGAATCGCGGTAAATGGAAAGGTCATTGGTGTTGGTAAGGCTGATGATCACCGCATCCTTCTCCATCGGCAACACCATGCGCGGCAGCACGAGATTACCCGCAAAGACAGTGTGCCGGTCGAAAACCCCATCGCCCTTGGTGCTCTCGTGGCGCGATACGAGGCTCGTCGGTTTCTGCTCGCCCGTGCCATCGCTGTCCTGCATGTAACTCCGCATCTCGGAGACATACATCCGCCCGTTGCCGTCGAAAACACAGAGCACCGGCTCCCGGATGTCGGGTTCGCTCAGCACGAGTTCCATCCGGTAGCCATCGGGAACCTGGAAGGTTTTGAGTTCATCCGCGGGCGACAGCCAGGGCGGCGTCGGTTGCGGCGGGAACTGGGAATTCGGGGAGAAAGAGGGCGATGGGGTGGCGCTGGGAGTCGGCGTACTGTCAGCCGCGAACGAGGCGCGCAACGCAAGGAAGGTAAAAAGTATGAGGAAGGCGTATCGCGTTTTCATTGGTAGGACGTGCAAGGGGATTGCTGGCCAGTAGAGGGCTATTTTACCGTCATCTTTCCACGCATGCCCAGGATCACATGCCCGGGAAAAGTGCAGATGTAATCATAAACTCCCGCTGCCGGTGCGTTGAAGGTGATGGTATCGCTCTCGCCGGGACCGAGGAGTTTGGTAAAGACGATGATGGCAGCAGCCATGTCCGGCGGTATGTAGCCCTCAGCCGCGTGAGCCATCGCGGCATTGGCGAAAGCAGTGACATCGGTGCCTAGCTTGAGCAGCACGAAATTATGGCCCATGGCGGTCTTCGGCAGCGTGCCGACGTTCTTAAGCGTAATGGTCACTTTCTGCCCGGCGTTCACCTCAAAGGCAGTGACGTCATATTTCATCTGATCGTTTACCGTGATGCTGAATTCCTTTCCGTCGTCCGCCAGCGAGCGCGGGACTGAACTCACAAAATTGCAGACGAGCACGAAGAGGAGACTAAGGAGCCAGGATTTTTTGGATGAGGGCATGGTTATCGAAAGGTTTGCAGCAGAAGAAAATCAACGGTGTCACTTTGTTTTATAACGCCGGAATGATTGGAGGAAATTCTCAACAGGGCATTCATGCCTGCGACGCCGGAGATGTCGCCGGAGCTGCGGAAGCGGAGCGGGCGCAGGCGGAATGCGCCTTCACTCCAGGTGGCATGGCAAGGCCAGTAGGTTTCGCGGGGGTTGGGGTGGAAGGTGAAATCCTTTTCGACGTGGCCTTGGAACATTCTCTCCACACGGTCGGCTCCGAGCATGGCTTCGAAAAGCGGGGCGAGCATCCGGTGGAAAATGACGGCGTGCGACACGGGATTTCCCGGAATTCCGAATGCCACTTGCTTTCCCCTCACTCCAAAGATAAGCGGCTTGCCGGGGCGCATGTTGATGTGGCTGAGGAGGATTTTAAAACCGGCTTTCTCCAGCAATGGCTTTGCAAAATCGTAGTCGCCGACGCTCGCGCCGCCGGAGATCAACAGTACGTCGAAATCCTGATGCTCCTCGAACGATTGCGCGGAGCTTTCAAACGAATCGGGTAATCGCACATGGTGCGTGAGTTCCGCGCCATGCTCCTTCAGCAGCGCGGCAATGAGCGTGGAATTGCTGTCGCGGATCTGGCTGCCCGATGGCATTGCGGAGGGATCGACGAGTTCATCACCCGTGACAAAATGCACGACACGCGGGCGGGCACTCACCAACGGCTGCGTGGTACCGCATGAGGCCAGTATCGCGAGGTCGGCGGGAGCGAGGACAATTCCCGGTTTCAGAATCACGTCACCTTCGCGGCAATTTTCACCCTGCTTGCGGATGTTTTCGCCCTCAGCGACATCGTTGGCGATCAACTTTCCGTTTTCCAGCACCGCGTCCTCCTGCATGAGCACGCAATCGGCTCCGGCGGGGATTTTGGCGCCGGTGAAAATGCGCGCGCACTGCCCGCGAAGGATTTCAACGTCCTCCCGCCTGCCCGCCTGGATCTCCGCCACAATTTCGAGCGGCGTGCCAGCGTCTTCCGCGCAAAGCGCATAGCCATCCATAGCCGAGGAGTCAAACGCAGGCGAATCCATATCCGCCCAAGCCTCCTGCCGCAGCACGCGGCCCAGCGCATCTTGCAGCGGCGCTTCCACTGCGGGCATGAGTGCCGCGTTGGCCAGGATAAGATCGAGGGCTTCGGGGACGGATTTCATGGGACAACGGGGATGGCCCGGATTTTCCAGATTGGCACGTCCTGTTTCAAGCGGTCCATGAACGCACTGGCAAATGCAAACGCAGCGCCCCGGTGCCGCGATGCCGCCTGCAGCAGGATCGCTGTCTCACCAACCGGCACGATGCCAATGCGATGATGCACCCGCACAAAGCCGCAGGGATGCTCCACATTGATCTCGCGCGCAAGCCGCTCGATCTCACGTTCCGCCATTGGCTGGTAAGCCTGATATTCCAGCGCGCTGATCACCCCACCATCCTCCTCGCCCCGCACAATGCCGGCGAACTCGACAACCGCGCCGCAGCCTTCCGGGGTGGTTTTCACGGGGACGAGCGGCTGGCTCGTGATGAGGATTTCTATTTCCACAGCGTTATCCTATCCGCCTGAAACCGGGGGAATGAGCGCGATCTCATCCCCCGCATGAAACACCGCATCCGGCTCCGCATAAACAAAATTCCGCGCGAGCCGCGTGGAGTTCTTGTATCGGCCAAAGCCCGGGATTTTTTCCTCCAGCAGGCGCCAGAGTTCATCGCCGGTAATCCCGCCGGGCACGAACAATGATAACTCCTCGCATCCCGCCGCGCTTTGCAATTGGGAAAAAAACTTCACTTTCATTCCATCATCCGCCGATCGCCGTCATGATGCGGCCCGGCTGGTACTGGTTGCGAAACTGGTGCTCGGGAGGTTTTTCCCGCAGCGACGCGAGGAATATTTCACGCAGCAGCGCGGGATTAATCTCCGGGCGCAGCGCGGGTTTCAAATCAAACTCGCCGTGGTTGCCAAGGCACGGGCGGATTTTTCCATCGGCGGTCAGCCGGATTTTGTTGCACGCCTCACAAAAGTGGAGATTCGTCATCGCGCCGATGAACCCAACGCTGGAATCCAGTTCCGGCAGCCGGAAATATTGCGCCGGACCGTTGCCGTAATGATGATCATCCACGATCATCGGCGTATGGCTCGCCATGATTTGCTTCGCCTCGCCCGCCGGCAAAAAATTCGACTCATCCAGCATCTCGGTAAGGCTCACCGGCATCAGCTCGATGAACCGCAATATCAATCCCTTCTCCGCCGCAAACTGCGCCAGCGGCCAGATCTGGTGCTCATTCACGCCGCGCATGAGCACCGCATTGAGCTTCACGACCGGAATGCCCGCCTCAAGCGCTGCATCGATCCCCGCCATAACCTGCTCCAGCTTGCCCCCCGTGATCCGCGAGTAAATCGCCGGATCGAGCGCATCGAGACTGATATTCACGCTGCGCAGCCCCGCTTCCGCCAGGTGCCGCGCAATGGGCGCAAGTCGCGTCGCATTCGTGGAAAGCCCGACCTGCTCGACCCCGGGCAACGCAATCAAATCCGCAACGAAATGCTCCGCATCCTTCCGCACCAGCGGCTCGCCGCCCGTGACGCGGAACTTCCGGAACCCAAGCCCGACAGCTGTCTCCGCAGCCGCAAGGATTTCCTCGTACGTAAGGATCTCCTCCCGCAGCTTCCAGTCGCTGAACCCCTCCGGCATGCAATAAAGGCAACGCTCATTGCAGCGGTCCGTAATCGATATCCGCAAGTAATCGACGATGCGTGTGAGTGGATTTTCAGGATTCATTATAAATTGTTTTTGGCAGGGTTAATCAGCCGTTACCAACCCTTGCCAACCGTCAGCCTATCCCCACCCCTGCCGTATTCATATTTTGAAACAGCCTCATTTCGTTGCCCTCAATTTCCACAGAAACCACCATTTTTTCATCCACGCATCGGCCAACATACCGCTGCATGGAATAATCGTCCCCGCCCAATAACCCGGCTGCAATCCCCCGCGACGCCCTGGGATAAACCGCCGCCAGCCCCTCGTAAAATCCATCCCTCACCGGCACAGTACCATACCCCTCTTCAAAAGCCCGCGCAATCAGCCCGCGCAGATAGTTACTGGTCATCATCGGCATATCCACCGCCAGCACCAGCACCAAAGGATGTTCCGCCACCCCCAGCAAAGCATGCACTCCCGAAAGCGGCCCGCGTCCCTTGATCTCATCCTCGACAATGCGAAACCCGCTCCCTCCGTAACACGCATCGCATCGCCCCGAGATAAGAATCTCATCCGCTCCGGTTTCCTGCAAAGTCCCGATCTGACGCCGCCAGAGCGGAACACCCTCGAATTCCACTCCCGCCTTGTCACGCCCCATGCGGGTCGACTTCCCGCCAGTAAGAAGGCATGCAGTGAATTTTCTGGCGTTCATGATTTATCCACACGCAACACTCCATCGGTAAGAATACGGGCCCGCAATCCCCCGTACCCTTTCATTGCTTCCTCCGCGCCGGGGGCAAAGGCGGTATTCATCCAGTAGCACGGCTTGCATTCCGCGACGCCCTCGAACTGGACGCCTTGAATCTCAAATTTTTTGCCAATGAGCGCGTTCAGATCCACCCCACGTGTGATCGCGTTTCTGCGGAAGACCGATGGCGCCGCATCCACGCCAAGCTCACGGCAGAGCCTGTCGTAAACTTCCGACTCGAAAAAAGTGATCTGCCCCTTGTAATCCTCCTTGAAATTGAAAAACCGGTCGCCCTCGATGCCGCTCCCGGCCACGCAACGTACCTCCTCCACTTCCAGGGTCGGATTATCCCCCGCCGGTTGACCGTGATGCCCGAAAAAATTATGCGCGGGAGAGATGTAAAGATGAACAATCCCGATCTTACTCTCACTCATATACTATTCGATAAGCCCTGCTGTCTCTCCGCGCAAGCTTCATCCACCACGGTTTAAACAGCTAAAACTCCCAATGCAACCGCGCGCCTAAGACAGCGGGGACGGGTCCGCGATCTTTGTTGTACGCAGGGTTGTTTATGAACTGATAATCCAGGGCGAAATGAACATTTTTGCAGACCTGAAAATCGTAATAGGTCTCAAGAATGCTCTCGAGACCGTACGTCAGCCGCCCATCCCCGATCGTGATCCCCGTTCCCCCGGCGGCGATGAAATCCCGGTGCTCCGATGAAAGGCCATTTACGGCTCCCGCCAGGCCATAGGTATCATCAGGCCGCCCCCAGAAGCTTCCTTTCACGCTCAAACCTGCGGATGCCGTGCGATCCACGTCCGTGAACGACCATGTCTGCGTGTGCCCATCGTTCCAGCCGAGGCGCATGAATGCCCCGACGTCCTTCACGATCTCCTGTTCCATGTTCAGGCCAAAGCCGTATTTGAAGCGGAACGCCTGCGTAGCCTTGATGTTTGTGGGATCCGCCGTATCAGCCAGAGATTCCGAATAACTGCCCATGTCCGCGCGGGTGAGATAACCAAGCACCCGGACCACACCGGGGTGCCCGTTCAGGGTGTAACGGCGTTCAAACTCCGTCACCATCTGCCATGCATCGAGGTAATGCGCATCCTCCACCGAGCCGCCGGCATCACGCGGCACCTGCAAAAATCCGTAACGCAACGTCCAGTCCGGCTGGTTCAGTTCCGCAGTGATCCCTGTGATATAACCCAGTGCATCCTGGGCAAAATCCCACGCCCCGTTTGTCGTAAGGCTCCAGTTCAGGAATTGCGTGCGCGCATCGTTCGAATAAGCATTACTGTCAAAAATATCCTTGGCGCTGATTTTTCCTATCGTCAGCGTGAGCCGCGACACATCCACCTTTTCCGCCAGGTGGGTTTCATCATCGGCCACATCCTCCTGCACGCCACCGAAGCCTATCGTCTGCCGCAAAAAAAGGCGGGATAGCGCGAACTCAGGCCGGTTCGTTCCCTCGCCCGAGACGTCGTCGTTCGGAAATCCGGCTGCACCCTTCGCGTTATTGAAGCCGAATCCCTGGTACATCAACCCGTCTGCGTAAAACTCCGCGCCCTTCCACAGGCGTACTCCAAGCGTCAGATCCAACGATACGGATTCCTTCACATCCGCCGTGTTCTGCAGGCTGTTTGGACCGGAGTACAACGCGGGGAAATTCGGGTGATACTGCACGATGTCGGTATTCTGAACGTGCCAGTTCCAGTTTTGCGCCGTGTCTCCCGAAGTTTGAGAACTGTTTTTGGCATCCGCTGGGTCTTTGCCGTCAGCCGGCGCAGATTCCACAGGCGGCAGTGTTGCCACGGCAGGTTCCTGGGCATGCGCATGCACCGACGCGACCACCAAAATGATGATGCTCCATTTTGGTATACGCCCCATGCAATGCAGGAGAGAAGTTGTAAATGGCATGCTGGTTTTCATTACTAGCCCAAAGATTTCCGCGAACAGAAATGAACAGGTCGCAGAAGTCGAACCTATTTTGGCGCTCTCCGCCGCGAAAAATCGTGGCATTGTGTGTGCAATTATAGGAAAAGCTGATGGAAGCTGGGTCGCCGCTGTGCTTTCCGATTCCAAAATGATTTCATGAACAACCAACCCGATTCCCCGCCCCTGTCCCCGGTATTGATGACCTACAAGACCATCGGCAGCGTGGAGCTGCAGCTTCACGTATTCATGCCGCCCGGGCACAAGGCCCCGGATCTTCGCGCCGCCATCGTGTTCTTTTTTGGCGGCGGCTGGAACGGCGGAACTCCCGCTCAATTTTATCCCCAGTGCCGATATCTTGCGGGACGCGGGATGGTCGCCATTTCTGCGGAATACCGCATCCGGAGTCTTCATCACACTTCACCCGCGGAATGCGTGAAGGATGGAAAATCCGCAGTGCGCTGGATCCGGCAACACGCGGCGGAATTGGGCATCGACCCGCAAAAAGTGGCTGCGGGCGGTGGCTCCGCCGGCGGTCACGTCGCTGCGGCTGCGGGAAACGCAAAAGGCTTTGAAGAACCGGGCGAAGACCTCTCCTGCAGCAGCAGACCCGACGCGCTGGTTCTGTTTAATCCGGTGCTCGACAACGGCCCCGGCACATTCGGCCACGACCGCCTTCAGGATTACTGGGAACAGATTTCCCCGCTTCACAACATCGATCGGAATGCGCCGCCGGCCATTATTTTTCTCGGCACCGAGGACGACGTCATCCCCGTGGAACAGGCGGAGAAATTCAAGGCGCTCATGGAGCAAAGCGGCGTTCGCTGTGACCTGCATCTCTACGAGGGCCAAAAACACGGCTTCTTCAACAAGGACCGGTACGCCGAAACCCTGGCCGAAACAGACCGCTTCCTCCATTCGCTGGGCTACATTCCCACCCCTCCCCTGTACTGATCTCTGCCACACAAAACATTGTTTACACCCCCCTCAAGCCCCCACCCCGGTGCCAGGGCTAATCAACCCTTGCCAACCCTTACCAACCGTCAGCTATCCCCCACCCCTGCAATAACGGCCCGAAACTCTGCGCTTGCGGGAATTGGCGGCAGCGATAAAGTTTGCCCCGTGAAGCAGCCGCCGGGGTGGTGAAATTGGCAGACACGCCAGACTTAGGATCTGGTGCCGCAAGGCGTGCAGGTTCAAGTCCTGTCCCCGGTATTTCATTGAAGGCGTGCATCGCGCTATTCGGGTTGCAGGAGGATCGTGACCTCCTCGTCACAAGCGAGAATCCAGCGCACTTTTCTGGCGTGTTTATCCTTGGCCTTTGTCCATTGATATTTGCCGAGGCGAATCCATGAATCAATGGCCGACTCAAGCCGGGTATCGGCTTCGGCGTTTGCCTTCCAGTTGCTTCCCGCGTCCGCCTCCTCAAAAGCCACACCGTCCTTGATGAGATATTGCATGAGCTTTTGTTTCAACGCGGGCTGGAAGTCGTCGGTATCGGCACCGTGGGATTCCTTGCCGGAAAAACCGATCTCCAATTTTACGCCGGGCATGTGGTACGTTTCTTTGTGCGCCATATTTGATCAAAGTTCCTCGAAAATTCCAAAAATTGTCAATGGAGATTGTCCCCGGCATGTTTCACCGCTGACAATGGGAAGGCCGGGCAATAAGGGCGCAAGTATGTTCTTTTCCACCAGGCCTTTGAGTGATCGTCGCTGCGGGTGAATTTGTAATCATACAGACTCGCGCGGATATAGCGGGGCGGAGCATCGGGGAAGGGATTCGCGGCCATCAACTTCAACACATCGGGCGAGCCTTCGAGGAGGCGCGCCATGAACGCGATGATCCACGGATTTTCCTGGTAGTCGCCGAGCGCGGCGAACCACATCTGCCAGTCGAGACGGGGCTGGAAGGGGGCGACCAGGCCGGGGCGGCGGTTTACATCGCCGGGTTTCCAGCGGAATTCATACGGCAGCCAGTTTTCCCCGTCGTTGCTTCCCTCGATGATTATTTCCGGACGTGTCCGGGTCATGACCGCGAACAGCCCGTAATTGTTGAATGTGCAAAAACGCGAAACAGTGTTGTAGATTTCGCCTAAAGGCGCGGGCCATGGCATCTGCACCCGGAATGAACCGATAAGTTGCATGCCGGACAAAAGCAGATCGAGAGCGGTGATCGCCCCCATCAATCCAATGGGCCACCGGATTCCACGCGTTGCCGCCGATACCGGCGACATTTTTTTCCGGCACCAGGCGGGCCACACATCGTCGTCGAGCAACAGCAGGCACAAGGCGATGGCAAGCAGATTGAAAAAACAGTAGTTGCCCGTGGCCGCGATGAAGAGCTGCAAAGCGATCAGCGCCGCACAGCCGGCACGGCGCAGATTGCGCGGCCCGAATATGCAAAATGGCGCCCCCAGCTCGATCACAAACATGATCATCACCGACAAGGTTTCGAACCAAAGCGGAGACTGGTTCAAATACCAGCTCGTCCAGAGAGGAAGCGGCTGAGTCTGGTAGTGGTATGTCAGGGCGGTGAGACCACTCCACGAATCGTCGCGGCTCGACAGCTTCACGATGCCGGATTCGAACATGAGGCAGAACAAAAGAAACAGCAAAAGCCAGCGCGCAATCTTCGAGGGGCCGGTCTCGCGTTTCCAGTCCGGCCATACGACAGGGGGCACGAGAAAGATCGCGAGAAACCCGGTCTGAAGCAGCAGCGCGTCCCATTGAAAGCCGAGGAAGACCCCGCAGACCGTGATGAGTGAAAGATAAAGCGCCCACAAGAGGAACAGACAAATGCCGGGCAAAAATCCCGCCATAACCGCGCAGGAAAGCACCATGCCCGCAATGCAAATGGCGACCAGGAAGTGATCGCTGGAATTGATCCAGCAAATTGTCGGGAACAGCCAGTAGCGATCGATGCCAGTCTGTTCCTTTACCGCCTGGAGGAATTCCCCCGCCGGTGAAATCCCGTGCGATCCGGCCAGCCCCGGGATCTGCATGAGCAACGAGAGGAACGCAATCAAGTAAACAACCCCGAGCAGACGCATGAAAATCCACCGGGAGATGAGGTAGGTCGGACGGGCCACGGAACAACCAAAAAACAGGCGCGTCAGAAGGGAAAAAAAGGTGCGGTTATTTGCAACGATCCGATAGACGATATGGGCAGCTTCATCAAAGAAAGGCACTGCGCGCAATATGTTCAGCAGGGTGTTTTCTTTTTGTGAAAATTCCAGCGCCCGGAACACCGCATCCGAGCCGCTGGTCACATGCCCATCGGGCTCGATGAATTGCACAGCGGTCTGGAATGCCTGAAGGGGAATTTCAGGATAACGGGCCGCGACTTTTTGATAGGGTTCGTAATCGACCTTGCCGCCAGTGGCGCCGCGCCACCGCTCGATCCAGAAACGGCAGAAACCGCAATCGCCATCAAATACCAATACGGGACGATCCGCCGGGGGATTGCCGAGATGGTAAGGCTGGCTGATGGGCTGATTTGTCACGGTGATATGGCTGTCAAAAACTAGATCGGTTTGGAGTTCAGTCCCGGTGGTTTGCCAGAGTAATGGCGGTTGGTGCTGATTTTTTTTTACACTTGTTTTGCTTTGACTACTCTGTGAAAAGGACAAGGCCCGCGCCTATACCCAAAAACCTCTACGCCGAGGACGAAAAATAATGGATTTTCCGCGAAAACCCCTATGCATGCAAAGGGGTTTCATATCCCTTATTATAACCAGAAATCGGGACTCGAGTCAACAATTTATTAGTTTTTGGTTATTTTTTTGAAAGCTCTACACAGAGAAACTTACCGGCCTCTCGCCACGGGGCGGGCAAGGCGACTCTGAAACAGGACTCCGAAAACACAGAGAATAACAAACAACACGGAGGCCATGGTGTGGTCCATGTGAAAGGAATGGATGATGAGATGGGCTCCGGTGATTGAGGAAAAAATCATGAGCGTCCAGTCGAAAACCGCCATCATGAGGATAGCGCCGATGATTCCGCCGACGGCAAATGCGATCCATGAACGTTCCGGGGAGTGCAATGCCCATGCGTCCAATAAAGTCATGAAAAAATAGCCGCCCGCCAGGAAACCGGCCAGGGTCACAGCTAGCTTTTGCACGTAAATCGCGATGAGCGCCCCAACGAGCCCCACCAGGGCCGCGATCACAAGGCGGACCATCTGGGGTTCATGCGCGAGCATGGCAGCCACCATCTCACTCGCAACGACGAAACCGACAGCCCCCACAAACAGCCAGAAAAGCCTGCGCCCCATGCAGAGTAGAATTACGCCGACCGCGATTTTGATGAATGATAGAGGCATTACCAGTAAGCCTTTCCGTTACCGGAACCTTTGAGTCCGGTCAACGTTGAAGCTCCGGCATTTCATTCTCATTTTTTCGATTATCGTAAACCTCATGCCATGCGATCCGGGTAATCGGTGAAGACGCCATCCGCACCGATGGCCTGCATTCTCTTGATCTCGCCGATAGAGTTGACGGTATAAACGAATACTTTCAGACCGTGACGATGCGCGTCGGTGATGAAGGCTTCATTTGCATGTTCCACGGCTATGTTGACGGAAAATGCGCCGAGAGACTTTGCAATATCAGCGTAGTTTTCAGGCGGTTCCGTGAAAAGGGTTCCAAGGCGCAGACCGTTTCCCTTTAGTTTTTCCAATTCGTCGAGATCGAATGAGGAGACGAGGAAGCCCTCATTCTTCCACCCGTGTTTGGCCAGATATTCCCCGATCAGACCCGATGTGAGCCCGGCGGTATTTTTTCCCTTCAACTCGATATTTACAAAGGCGCGGCGATCGACGGCGTCCAACACCTCCCGCAGGGTGGGGATTTTCTCCCCTTTACCCGCATCGAGGGAACGCAGATATTCAAACGCTTGCGTCTCGACGCGCCCGGAGCCATTCGTGGTGCGTTCCAGCGTTTCATCGTGGATGACCACAAGCTGGTTCTCCACGGCGTAAACATCGATCTCCACGCCATCTGATCCCAGTGCGAGTGCTTTCCGTATGGAACGCAATGTGTTCTCGGGCTCAAGCCCTCTCGCCCCACGATGACCGATGCATAAAAAATCCCGCATAATTTAATAAATTTGAAAACCAACAATCCCACAGAGCTTGGTTTTTCCAGCCCATCATCCTATAACACATCCATCCCTCACCGTTCCTCACAAACTCTCCCATAAATTTATGTTCTACTCCTCACTTGGCAATTACGATTCCCTTTCCAATGCCGCCACATCAGGAGTCCGGGCCGACGCTGCTGCGGCGCGTTCGGAAGTGGATTCGCTGAAAGTGGATGTGGAACGGCTGCTCATGATCACGGAGGCGCTCTGGATGATCCTCAAGGAACAGCACGGATACGATGACAAGGAATTGATCAAGCGGATCGTGACGATCGACATGCGAGATGGAAAACTGGATGGAAAAGTCGCGCCAGAACCCCCACATAAATGTCCGAAATGCGACCGCACCCTGTTTAAAAACCGTCCGCGCTGCCTTTATTGCGGCGAGCCGGTAATGCCCGACCCTTTCCAGCGATAACCGTTCCCATGGAAAGAGTGCGTATCTACCAGTTGTTTGTGCGGTTGTTCGGCAATATCAACGAAACCCGCAAACCGAATGGCACCCTCGCTGAGAATGGCGCGGGGAAGTTCGACGATATCAACGAGACCGCGCTGGCTTCGCTCAAGGACATGGGGTTTACCCACCTGTGGCTCACGGGCGTGCTGCAACAGGCGACGTCGACTGATTACACCTCGATTGGCCGGCCGGCGGATGATGCCGATCTCCTCAAAGGGCTGGCTGGCAGCCCCTACGCAATCAAGGATTACTTCGATGTATGCCCCGATTACGCGAATGATCCCGCACATCGCCTGAATGAGTTCAAGGCACTGCTCGACCGCATCCATGCCGCCGGGATGAAGGCATTGATCGATCTCGTGCCCAACCATGTAGCGCGCAGTTACAACTCCAGCGTGATGCCGGAATCCAATTTTGGAGCGACGGATGACAGGACAAAATTTTTTGATCCGCGGAACAACTTTTACTATCTCACGCCTGATTCCAGCGGCCCTCCCCTGCGACTGCCAACCGTAAGCAATGGTTTACCGGTAAGCCCGACATGCAAGGTTGCCGGCATGCGGTGCGATGGTTTGTTCGAAGGAGAAAAAAACCTCGGCAGGGTGACCGGCAACAATGTTGCAAGCTGGACACCGGGTCTTAACGACTGGTGGGAAACGGTGAAGCTGAATTACGGCTGGGATTTCGTTGCACACAAGGCGGCCCACCCCACGACGGAGGCGCCCGGCGTGCCGATTCCCGATACGTGGACAAAAATGGACCAGATCGTGGATTACTGGCAGTCGGCGGGCGTGGATGGATTCCGCTGCGACATGGCGCACATGGTGCCGCTGGAGTTCTGGGCATGGATAATCACAAAGGCGCGCACGAGGAAACCCGGTACCTACTTCATCGGCGAAGCCTACGACAATGATCCCGCAAAAATTCCAAGCGGGAGCGGAAACAATGTGCTGGTCGATCTTCTGCACGCGGGGTTCGACGCGGTGTATGACGCCCCTACCTACAGGGCGCTCAAAAAGATATACGACGGGCCCGGCTGGGCCAACGACCTGGATGCGGCATGTTGTGATGATCTCCTTTTCAAGTCATCGCTGCGGTACGCTGAAAATCACGATGAAGTACGGCTGGCGGCCAGCGGCCAGTGGCGCAATGCCGGCATGGATGTGGGGCGGGCGGTCTGCGGCATCCTGTACGGTCTGTCGCGTGGCCCCGTGATGCTCTACAACGGGCAGGAGGTGGGTGAACCGGCGGCTGGAAGCGCGGGCTTCGGCGGCGGCAATGGGCGGACAACTATTTTTGATTACTGGTCGATGCCGGAACTGGCCAAATGGGTGAACCAGCATCGCTACGACGGCGGGGGACTTTCCGCGCAGCAGAAAAGCCTGCGGGCATTCTACAAAAAACTGCTCACACTGGCGGGAGAACCGGCCTTCCGTGATGGGGATTTTTTTGCGTTGAATCCCGCCAACAATGGCAACCCGCTATTCGGCCGTATGGATGGCGAACCGGCATCCGGGCACTGGTTGTATGCTTTTCTGCGTTATGCCCCGGCGGGGGGCCAGCGATTCCTAGTGGTGGTGAACCTCCACCAGGAGATTACTTTTAAAAATGTGCGTGTTTTATTTCCCGTAAAAGCGATGGGCGCCATCGGCATTCCCATTGAACCAGGCAAGGCCGGGGATGGCCAGCTGCAATTTGTCGAGCGCATCGAGAGCAGGATGACGCTGTGCGAAAAGACGGGGGAATTTGCCACCAATCGAAGCCTGGATATCCCCGAAATACCGCCGCTGACCCCGTGCTATTTTGAAATCGTGGCGGGATGAGCCGGTATTGCCCGCAAAACTGACAGCTTTCCACGGAAACAATGCGGCCCGCTGAAGCTCTTTTTCAGCGGGCCGTTTATCGAAGGTACCCAACCACCCTTTGGGCGAACAAAATTTTTCCGTCTCCTTAAGCCTGCCGCTGCAAGCAGGGCTTTTCCTACCAATTCTCGACGAAACGATTCAACTCCTCGATAAGGAGATCGATTTTTTTAAGATCACGACGGCGGCCCTTTTCCGACTTTACATCCATGGTGCGGACGAGGGTAATGATGTCCCTCGCATCGCGAAGACGGGAGGAGGAGAGTTTCTTTTTTTTCTCCTCTGCGGACACTGCCCCGCGAATCTGCGCAATCTCGCCCTCAACCCTGGCAGAATAGCTCGCAATGATTTCGCGGAAAGTTTTCCGGAGAAAATCCAATTCCTCACCTGCAGACTTCATCGGGGAGGCATTCACCTCATCATTTTCGGATTTCATGGTCTCTAATGTGAATCAATTCTGGTGGAAAACAACTGGAGATAAATGAGGACGGGTAAAAGATGATCAACCAAGACATTGTCTCACCGCGCGCCGTGTGAATTTATCGCGGAAATAGAGCTGGTATACGGATTTCAAAACCTTGTTGACAGCCAGCACTTTTGTCCGCTTTGGCCGTTCCATACTCTTGATCCCAACCATATTTCCCGTGGAAAGTCGTTTCATGCTTATATCCCTATTTATAACTTAGACACCAGTAACCCCGTTACGTTTCATAAAATCATTGCACAATCTCGGCCTGTTTTTTTCTGGCGCACAAAGCACGGGCCAGAAGCTCCTCCTGTGTGTTAATCAGGGGTCCGTTGCCCGCAATCCGCTGGTAAAGCCCATCGGCAGCGAGCTCGCGCGCTTTATCCGTGTCGGTCCAGTAGAACTCGAGGACATCCTCGATCTGTTTTTTAAGCACCGCATCCTCCACCGGGAAACAGGTCTCCACCCTGCGATAAAAATTTCGCGGCATCCAGTCGGCACTTGCGAGGTAGACCAAAGACTCGCCTCCATTGGTGAACTTGTAGATGCGGCTGTGTTCCAGAAATCTTCCCACGATGCTCCTGACGTGGATATTTTCACTGATGCCTTGAACTTGCGGACGCAATACGCAGATGCCCCGGATAAGGAGCCTGATTTTCACCCCGGCCTGCGAGGCACGATACAAGGCGGCGATGATCCCGGGATCGACGAGCGAATTCAGCTTTGCGGAAATTCCCGAAGGCTTGCCTGCACCAGCATTCACAATCTCGGCCTCGATCAAATCCAGCAAACGCGCGTGCAGGGTAAATGGCGACACGAGCAGTTTTTTCATGCCGGGAAACTGTGAGACGCCCGTGAGCAGGTTGAAAAGCACGGCACAGTCGTCGGTGAGATCGGGATTCGCCGTAAGCAGTCCCATGTCGGTGTAAAAACGCGCGGTCGCGGGATGGTAATTTCCGGTGCCAAGGTGCGCGTATCGCTTGATACCATCCTTCTCCCTGCGCACCACGAGGGCGATCTTGCAATGCGTTTTCATGCCCACAAGGCCGTAGACAACATGGGCGCCGGCCTCCTGAAGCATCCGCGCCCACTTGATATTTGCGGCTTCATCAAAGCGGGCTTTGAGTTCGATAACGACGGTGACCTGTTTGCCATTTTCCGCGGCTTCAATCAAACTCGGCACGATCGGCGTATCGCCACTGGTACGATACAATGTCTGCTTGATGGCTAGAACGGAGGGATCTTCCGCAGCGAAACCGATGAAGTCAACGACCGGTTGGAAGCTATCGAATGGATGGTGCAGCAGGATGTCCCCATTGCGGATCTCCTTGAAAATATTGCCATCCTGGCCCGCTGTGATGGGTGCGGAAAACCGCTCGTATTTTAATTCCGGCCGGTCCTGTTCCTCCACCACCGAAAAAAGGCGGGTGAAATTGATCGGGCCATCCACATGAAAGCAATCCTCCTCCTCGAGCTTGAAAATTTTCAGCAGCCTTTGGGTAATGGAGTCCGGGCAATCGCGCTGGACCTCGAGCCGCACCGCTGCGCCGCGATTGCGATGGCGCAATTCCAGCTCGATGCTTTGCAGCACGTTTTCCGCCTCTTCCTCGTCGATGTAGAGTTCGCTGTTGCGGGTGATGCGGAACTGGTGCGCGCCTTTCACCTTCATGCCGTGAAACAAAGACCCGACGTGGTGCTGGATGATGTTGCCGATGAAAACAAACTCCTGCTGGGCGCCGGTCTGCCGGGGCGGGGAGACCACGCGCGGGAGAATGCGCGGCACCTGGACGATCGCAAGATTGGTCGCCAGTTCCTTCCCCTCAAGTTCCACTACAACGTTCAGACTTTTGTTAAGTAGCTGAGGAAATGGGTGGACGGGATCGATCGCCAGCGGCGTGAGCACCGGAAAAACCTCGTTTTTAAAATAGTTGGTGAAGTATTTTTGCGTCTTCGCCCCTACATCGGGATAAGTGAGAAAACGTATGGATTGCTTCTCCAGTTCCGGCAGCAATTTTTTCCGCCAGCAGAGGTACTGGTCCTCCACCAACCGGCGCACCCTTTGCGAGATCGCGGCGAGTTGCTGCGTGGCGTTCAAGCCATCCGACTCGCTGTGGCTGGATCCTGTCTGTTTTTGCTGTTTCAGGCCGGCAACGCGAATCTCGAAAAACTCATCAAGATTGGAACTCACGATGCAGAGGAATTTCACCCGCTCCAGCAAAGGATTGCTCTCGTCCAGCGCCTGATCCAATACCCTTTGGTTGAATTCCAGCCAGCTCAACTCGCGATTAAGGTAAAGCTGCGGATCGTTAAGTTGCTGAGGCATGGCTGTAATAATTCGTCGTAAAAAACCGGGAATGCGGAGGCAAGTCTCTCCCGAACGCGGGGCCTGGGCAAGATGGAGATTGTTACAATTATGTTACGAAATCGCGATTATGAAAGATTTCATTTTTACCAAATTGTAACTTAGCCGTCATACGGATGACACATGGCCTCTCCACATTTTGCGCCGGGTCAGCGGAAAGACCGAGGGGGAAATGGAGGCTTTCTGCACGGAAGGGTAATGCAATGTGGTTAGCGGGCGGGGTCTTCGACGGCCCCGCCCGTCGCATTTTAAACCAGCCATCTTATTCATCACGGACGGCATTTGTGACAATATTGTTACAACGAGGTTACAGTCGTGTTAAATCCTGCATTTCCACCCTCTACGGCTTTGACATCACAAATCCCGGGGATTTCACTGGTATCGAATCAATGAACCAATACCGCACAGCATGGATCTCCGATCTGCACCTGGGCACGCGCGGCTGCAATGCGGAGGCGCTGCTCTATTTTTTGAGAGACTACGATTTTGAGACTCTCTACCTCGTGGGCGACCTGATCGATATATGGCAGCTGCGCCGGGGAATTTACTGGCCCCAATCGCATAGCGACGTAATTCAAAAAATCCTCCGCAAAGGCAGGAAAGGTACGCGCATCATTTACATCCCCGGTAATCACGATGAATTTGTATCCGGATTTTTCGGCGCTTACGGGAACATCACCGTGGAAAAGCAAGCGATCCACGAAACCGCCGACAAACGGCGGATGCTGGTGATCCACGGCCACGAGCTGGATACCGTGGTGCAGAATATCAAGTGGCTGGCGCATGTGGGCGACATCGGCTACCAGATCCTGCTGAAACTGAACCGGCCCGTCAATTTTGTGCGTCGTATTTTCGGGCGCGCACACTGGTCGTTGAGCGCTTATGTCAAGAAAAGCGTGAAAAATGCCGTAAGCTTTATCGGCCAGTTTGAGGAAGCAATTGTCCGTTACTCAAAAGATTACGGCGTGCAGGGAGTCATATGCGGGCATATCCACTCGCCTGTGATCAGGGAGATTGAAAATGTCAGTTACTACAACTCGGGCGACTGGGTGGAAAGTTGCTCCGTGCTGCTGGAGGATCACCAGGGCAAGATATCCCTGCTAACCAACATTCACCCGCCCGCCGATGCCAAAATGGAAACCGCTGACAGTGAGGATGAGAATCTGCCAGGCTTGCTGAACGGGGCAAAAAATCCGCGCATGCCGGAAGCGGAAACTCAAACCATCGCTTGATTTTTCCCACCGGGGAAACGAAGGATAATCACCGTTCCCTTTCCAAGCGCGCCCTGCGCCTCCACCGTTCCACCGTGGAGAACCATGATATGCTTAACGATGGAGAGGCCAAGTCCCGTGCCTCCTTTTTCGCGGCTCCGCGCTTTTTCGACACGGTAGAACCGCTCAAAAATGTGAGGAAGATCGCTCAAGGGAATGCCTGTGCCGTTATCCTCAATGCGCATCTCAATCCCCCCGTGATTCCCTTTCCGGGCCGACAACCGGACCCGGCCACCCCCGGGTGTGTATTTCAAGGCGTTTTCCAGCACATTGTTTAACACCTGCTCCAGGCGGAATTCATCCACCGTGAGGCGCGGCAGCGCGTCGTCCACCTCCACATGCAAAGCGATGTTTTTCTTTTCCGCTTTCATCAACCATCCCTTGCAGAACTGGCCTAGAAAAGCAGCGAGGTCTATTTCCGTTATTTCCAGCCTGACACTCCTGGATTCGAGGCGCGCAATGGTAAGCAAGTCCTCGAGGAGTGCATTAAGCCGGTGCGAATGCCTTTGCATAATCTCATAGATCGACAGCCGGTCATCGATGGGCAGGTCGGGGGCATCCAGCAGGTTTTCGAGATAACCGTGAAATATGGAAAGAGGAGTGCGAAGCTCATGGGAAACATTTGCAACGAATTCCCGGCGGATGTCCTCCAACTGGCGCAACCTCGATATGTCGTGGAACACCGTGACCATGCCGCTGATTTTCCCATCGGGCCTGATGATCGGCACCGAACTCACCGCAAAATAACGAGGCATGGATAAATCCTCGTTGTTCAACAATGAAATCTCCCTCCATTGGGTCTCTCCCGTCTGCGTGGTTGCACGGAGGATTTCCTCAACGGATGCCTCGCGCACGACACTGAGGGCGGTTTGCCGGATCGGGTTGTTCCTTATGTTAAACAGTTTGATAAATGACGCGTTCACGAGCCGGATGACATGGTTGTTATCGACCACCATCACCCCCTCCACCATGCTTGAAAGAATCGCCTGAAGGTTGAATTCCTCCTCGCTGATCTGCCGCTTGAGCCGCAACTGCTCGTCCGTCAGTTTTTCAAGTTTAAGCGCCATCCGCATGAAACGACGGGCGCCTTGAAAGAGGATTGTCCCCGGTTTCTTCCCTTCGATGATATCATCCACCATCCGCTCAAGGCGGCGCCAGGGGAGCAAATAATCGCGCACCACGATGATCGCAAGGACCAATGCTGTAGCGCAGATCAAAAAAAATGGCAGCCAATCACTCACCTGGGCTGCCGTCCATGTTTCACGAGCATATTTTTCCGGGTTTCATTCAGCCATAATGCGATAACCGAATCCGCGAACCGTATCAATATTCACCTTGCCATTGCGAATTTTTTCACGCAACCGTGCCACATGCGTATCCACGGTGCGCGTGTCGAGAACCTGATCGTAGCCCCACACATCGTTTAACAACACCTCGCGGCTCTGAACCCGGCCGCGCCGCTCCATGAGGATGAGCAGCAGTTTATACTCCGTGGGCGTCATTTCCAGAGACTCCCCATTGATTCGCACGTCGAATTTCAACCGATCCACCTCGATGTCACCGATTTTGATCAGATCAGGTTTTTCATTCTGCCCGGATACACGACGCACCGTTGGTGAAGGCCAGCGT
>Ga0206847_10154_pt1 | contig 23076 bp, 17 predicted proteins | sample Alteio_BWOrgCont_17_FD_152880 | JGI IMG/M metagenome (GOLD analysis project Ga0206847, IMG submission 152880) | Enriched cells from forest soil in Barre Woods Harvard Forest LTER site, Petersham, Massachusetts, United States -... | ecosystem: Environmental > Terrestrial > Soil > Temperate forest >... | reverse complement strand
TAGTTCTCGTACGGATTCGCCACGATGTGTTCTGTGGCGAATGCCTCAATCTGCCGCTGTCCGCGTTCCGCCGTCCAGGAAGAGCCGGTTGCCGGGGAGAGTTCTCCGATGCCGGTGTGCGTTCCGTCGGAAACAAAGACAAATAGGTTCTCCGAGGAGCTCATCAAGCCCCGGCTAATCATCAGCGGGTAGAGCTTTTGGACTTGAAGGGTCTTGAACGAGACACGAATCACGCCCAAATCCTACCACCCCCTCGCCTTTTTGATGTTTGTGCAAAAGGGAGAGGGGGCAGGGAGTGAGGTTCCGGAAACTTACAAATACAATCAACCGTGTAAATGAGACGGCAGCCTAGATCAAGAGTTAGGTGACGCTCAACGTTCCCGGAACCCTCATCCCAACCCTTCTCCCTTTTCGCACGAACCATCAAAAAAGGCGAAGGGCTCCGGATCCTACAAGTGGCAGGATCGGCGTCCGCGTTTTTCCAGGTACTGCTGGTGGTAGTCCTCGGCGATGTAGAACGTCTCGGTGGGGACGATTTGGGTGGCGATGGGCTTGCTGTATTTGCCGGAGGCTTCTAGCTTGGCCTTGGAGGCTTCCGCAGCAGCCTTTTGCTCAGGAGAGTGGTAGAAAATCACGGTCCGGTACTGGTCGCCAAAATCGGGGCCCTGGCGGTTGACCTGGGTCGGGTTGTGGTTGGCCCAGAAGACGTCTAGAAGTTGGTCGTAGGTCACCCTCGCAGGGTCGAACTCGACGCGGACGACTTCAGCGTGGCCAGTCTTGTGGCCGCAGACGTCCTCATAGGTCGGGTTGAGCTTCGTTCCGCCCTCGTAGCCCACCGCAGTGGCGACAACCCCCTCGATCTCGCGGAAGTTCGCCTCTACACCCCAAAAGCAGCCTGCGCCGAAAGTGGCGACCTCAATGTTGTTCTCGCTCGACATGGATGATTCTACGTCTCCTGGATTCATTTTATCGGATGTTTGTGTCGAGCCATTTGAGGACGTCTTTGGCAACCTCCGGCGCACGCTTGCCGAGGAGCGGACCAACGTGGCTCATCCCTTCGTAGACTCGCACTTCCCCACCGTATCGGGTCGCCATCTCCTTGCCGACCGAGTTTGGAACGTCGGTATCTTTGTCGCCGAGTACGATCAAGGTCGGGGTCTTTGGTGGATCGACAGGAATGCCTTTGGATATCTCATCGAGGACAGCGCCGGATTCATCCCGCCAGTGTTGAAACGCGAAGCGGATCGTCGCCTCGTCGCTGTCAGGCATGGAGTCCTGGGTCTCTGTGAGGGTGCCTTTCGACCACTCCACGACTTTTGGATGAGCCTTGGTTTTACGGTTTCCGATTCCAGCGGGGCCGACGCTGTTTACGAGAATGAGGGCATTTGGGTGCAGCATTTCGCTCGCTTTAAGGGCGAGGATGCCGCCCATGCTCGCTCCAATGAGGATGAGACGGTCGGCTTTGTGCTCTTTGGCTTGGTGCTCGACCTGGGCCAGATAGTCGGCGAATCGAGTTTGGGCGATACCCTGTTGGTTTGGTTGGAGGTCTCCGGCTATGCAGTGCCACCCGGCCCTCTCGAATATGGGAGTCCATGCGTTCCATTCCCACCCGCCGCCTCCAGCGCCGTGGACAAATACTGCGACTCTAATTACATTTGTTGTCATCTAGCCAGGATCCGTTTAGAGAAGCTTCTTGAACTCCTCGATAGAGAGTCCAGCTTCTTTTACAATCCCGCCCATCGTGAAGGCTTGGATAGGGTTATGACGAGGAATTGTGACAATCCGAATTCCATCCGACATGATCACGTGCTTGCCTTGCCTCTCGATTCTGAATCCTGCCTTCTCGAGGGCTCGTATGGCAGCAAGGTGGTTTATTCCAGGAAGGCTAGGCAACTTTCACGTGCACAGTGTGCAGCTTGGAATCCGAGTCGCGGCGTGCGATTTGATCGGCAACGATTAAGTAGTCGGCGATCGCGTCCTGGATGTTCTCCAGCGCCTCAGCCTCATCTTTGCCTTCCGACCAGCATCCGGGAAGGCCTGGGACCCAAACGCTGACGCCCTCTTCTGTTTGTTTTGTAACGACCTTATAATCCACTCAAATAGTTTACGCCGAGTTATTACAGACCGAGGCGGGGCCATAGCGTGTCGATTTTCGCTTTGACGTCCTCCGACATCTTGATCAGCTTGGGATATGGGCGGTTGAAGCCGTTTTCGCCGGGGAGTTTATGGGTGCAGTCGAAGCCGATTTTGCCGCCGAAGCCCATCTCTTGGCTGGCGTGGTCGAGTTGATCGACGGGGCCCTTCGAATGGAGGGAGTCGCGGCCCGGGTCGCAGTTTGCACCGATGCGGAAGAGGACTTCGTCAAGGTTTTGTACGTCGCAGTCGGCATCGAATACGAAGATGAACTTCGTGAAGGAGAGGCCGCCGAGGCCCCAGATCGCGTTCATGACCTTGTAGGCATGGCCCGGGTACTTCTTGCGAATCGAGACGAATGCGACGTTGTGAAAACAGGACTCGACGGGCAGATTCATGTCGACGATCTCGGGCACTGTCAACTGGATCATGGGCAGAAAGATCCGCTCGACCGCCTTGCCCATCCAACCGTCTTCCATCGGCGGGATGCCCACTATGGTTGCCGGATAGACCGCCTTTTGGCGCATGGTGACCGCGGTGACGTGAAGTATGGGGAACGGTTCCGCAAGCGAGTAGTAGCCGGTGTGGTCGCCAAAAGGGCCCTCAAGGCGCCGTTCCGTCGGGTCCACATACCCTTCGATCACGATCTCCGCTTCGGCGGGCACGAAGATATCGTTCGTCTTGGCTTTTGTGAGCCGCACGCTCTCGCGCCGGAGGAATCCGGCGAACAGCATTTCGTCGATGCCCGGCGGTAGAGGCGCAATGGCGCTGAACGTGATCGCGGGGTCGCCACCAAGGACGACGCACACTTCGAGGTTCTTCCCCTTGGATCCCGCATCCTCCATCTGGCGCATGCCCGTCTTGTGCATCTGCCAGTGCATGCCGCACGTGTTGCGGTCGTAAAGCTGAACGCGGTACATGCCGACGTTTCGTTTTCCCGTATTTGGATCGTGGGTAAAAACCAGCGGCAGAGTAACGAACGGTCCGCCATCTTCCGGCCAACAAGTCAGAATCGGCAGCTTGGTGAGGTCCACGTCCTCGCCTTGCATGACGATCTCCTGCGCAATGCCGCCGGCTACGGTTTTTGGCGGAACTCCCTTTAGCTCACCCAACAACCAAGGCAGTTTCTTGAGCGCCTCGAAGGCGCCTTTGGGGATTTCTGGCTTCAAGAGTGCCGAGATGCGCTGGGAATGCTCTTCATAGTCGTCGCAACTTAGGGCCAGAGACATCCGTTTTCGTGACCCCATCGTGTTGATGGCGACTGGAAAACCGTACTGCACCGATGCGCTTGACGAGGGAGCGTGAATCGACGGGTGCCCCATCACCGCGCTGTTGGGATCTGGCGTGCCCAATCGATGCGGAGGTCCGACCGGGTTTTCGAAAAGAAGCGCCGGCCCTCCGGATTTCATCACACGGTCGGCGATTTCCGTGATCTCCAAAATGGGGCTAACCGGCTCAGAAATCCGCTTGAGCTCCCCCTTTTCCGAGAGAACATCGAGGAAATGTTGAAAGTCGCGGTACGCCATGCGCAGCTAGAGTCTACGCGGTTCGTATGTCGCGAGGCCCATATTGGGTAAACGTCGTTCATGCAACTTGAATTTGGCGTCATTGGTCTCGGCAGAATGGGCGGAGGTCTTGCGTATCAGGCGCTGAACAAGGGCATGCGCGTCGTCGGCAGGGACGTCGCACCGGCAACGGACGAACTGAAGGAACTGGGTCTCATCGAGTCAACCTCGCTGAAGGATCTCGTGGCGAAGCTAACGCCGCCTCGCGTCATCTTTTTGTATATCCATGCCGGTCCGCCGATCGATGCGATGCTTGAGGAGTTGTCTCATGTGGTGAGTCCTGGCGATGTGCTCGTGGATGGAGGCAACTCCTATTGGGGCGATTCGATCCGGCGACAGAAGCGCCTTCACGACATCGGGATTCATCTCGTCGATCTGGGAACGAGCGGCGGCATAACCGGCGCGCGAAACGGCGCCTGCTTTATGGCCGGCGGTTTGGAGATGGCGGTTGTGGAGATTGAGCCGATCCTTAAGGAGTTGTGCTGCGACGGCGGATACGTCTACGCGGGAGGACCCGGCAGCGGCCACTACGTGAAGCTGGTTCACAACGGCATCGAGTTCGGGATGCTCCAAGCGATCGGCGAGGGCATCGACCTGCTCGAGAAATTCGATTCTCCGTTACCGGTTGCGGATGTCATCTCTTGCTGGCGAAACGGATCCGTTATTCGCTCCTGGCTCGTCGACTTGATGCACGAGGCGTATATGGACAAGGACGGTCTGGAGTCTGTTCCGGCTTACATTGAGGATACGGGCGAGGTCAATTGGCTGGTAGGCGACGCGATGCGTATGGAGGTTCCGATCCCGGTGATCGCTCAATCGGTGATGCAGCTTTTCGCTTCCCGAGACAGCAAAAAGGACTGGGCGAAAGCCATCGCGATGATGCGCCACGGGTTCGGCGGGCATCCATACGGACCGAATAAGTCGATCGAACATGAGCGTGTGACCAGCCGTGTGGGCGATATCTACCGCCCAACCAACGATGACGAATGATGAGCTTCGGGAGGTCCTCCGCCGAGACGTCGTAGCCGCCGCTCCCGCGCTGCTCGGTTCCATCTTGGTTAGGGGTTCGATGCGGGCTCGAATCGTGGAGGTCGAGGCTTACCGCAGCGACGATCCAGCGTCTCACGCCTTTCGGGGACGTACTCCCCGCAACGGAGTTATGTATGGACCTCCCGGCTTGGCTTACGTGTATTTCAACTACGGGGTCCATTGGATGTTGAATATCGTCTGCCACGAGCCAGAGGATCCCGCCGCAGTTCTGATCCGCGCAGCGGTGCCTCTAGAGGGATTGGACCAGATGCTTGTAAATCGCGGCGTTTCCCGCGACAAGGATTTGCTCTCTGGGCCCGGGAAGCTCGCAAAAGCATTCGGAATCACAGGCGCCGACACAGGCATCGATCTTCTGGGGGGCAACGCCGACTTGCAATTGCTTGCGCCGGAGGCGGTGGTCACTAATGTTCTGACCGGCCCCCGGATAGGCATCGCGGTCGGCAAATGGCACGACGTTCCGTGGCGATTCGTGGACGGCGATGCTGTAGGATGGGCGTCGAAACCACGCAAGATGTAGCGCCAACGGCGCGTCCTCAGAAGTGTTTTACGCCTTCCCAGGCGCTGGTTTGCCAGTTGTCGATCATGTTTGGTTGCGGCACCCAGTCAGGGAGATCGACGATTAGGTCTTCGGCTAGGCCGAAGGCGTAGGGCTCGTACATTTCGATGGCGTCCCGTAAGTGTTGAGTGGCGTCGGGGCCAGATTCGCATTTGAGTCCGTACTCGCGGAAAGTCGCGCGGATGAACTCCAACTGGTCGTCTGTCAGGCGGCTTGGCCAATCCGTCTTAGGCGCCGCATCGAGGACGTACGACAGGTCGACCAGCAGGTGTCGTCCCATCACGAAGGTTGCCTTCGCTTGGAAGTTCAGTTGTCGGCTCGTTGGGTCCGTTCCAGTTGAAACATTCTTAATGAGGATGCAAGCGTCCATAACCGCCGTCAGGGAGCGCAGCCACGATTGGTCGTCGTGCTGAGATCGGTAGTAGGCGAGGATTGGATAGCTTAGGTAGCTTTCGAGTTGCTGGGCCGAGAAATCCTCCCACTCGCGCAGAAGCGGCAGCAGCGATTCCATGACTCCCGCCTGGGCGTGCCGCCGGACAATCTCGAGGGCGGATGGTTCCGATCCGGCTTTGCTGTCCAGTTTCAGCATCGTGGCCTCACGACGGGAGAAAGCACCGTATATAACCGGCACATAGCCGATAACCAACGCAAGATAGCCGAATCCGAGACCGGCTTCCAGGATGGCAAGCACCCTGCCGATCCCAAGAGAGGGCACCACGTCGCCGTAGCCGAGAGTAAAAAAGGTGGCCCCCGAAAAGTAGAAATAGCTCCAGAAACGGCCGTTCTCGTCCGGGTTGACGAGGGGAGTGCCGTAACCCCAATGAATCAGCGTAAAACCGAGGATCATCAGGAGGGCCCACGCCATGATGAGGGCCAGAAAGTTGAACGGCGCGAAGGCAACCAGAAGAAGTTGGCGAATCTTATATTTCTTGGGAATGCGTCCGCTCGCCGCGTAGATTACGGCGCTGAAATAGTAAAAGACGGTTCGCAGACGGATGGAGCGCTGAACCGTACGTGGGAGCACGACCGACTCGAAAGCGTCTAATAACGCAACGACCACGCAGAATGCGCCGAGAATAATCGCAGGAACGCTCATAGCGGAAGACCGCTATGAGCGTAGCACTCGCGAGGCTCCTTTATTACGCCTCTGTGGTTTGCTGAGGCTCCGATGTGCGAACGGCGATCTTCAGCGCCTTCGGCTTCTCTTCCGGCAAGCGCGGGACGGAGATCGTTACAAGGCCGTTCTTAAACTCGGCGTCGACCTCTTCAAGGTTTAGGTTTTCCGGGAGCCGGACAGATCTCGAGAAGGAGCCATAGCTCACCTCACGGCGATAGATCTTCTCGTCCTTTTGCTCCTCCTCGTGGCGAGTCTCACCCCGAATCGTCAGGACGCCGTTCTCGATTTGAATCTCCAAATCTTTCGGATCGATTCCCGGCACCGAAGCCTTAAAAGTCAACTTGCCATCACGCTCATAGATGTCGAGCGGCAGCGTGCCCGATGGATTGGCGGCGGGTCGGATCGGCGCGCCAAAAAGTCGATCAAACATATCTTCGAAGGCTCGCGCCTCAGTTGTTGGGTTCATGTTTACTAGGGTTCTAAGCATAGTCTTCCTCCAATGTGTGCTGACTGCACACTGTCATCTATATATAACGTGAGTGCTAAGCTATCAAGTTTCAGGTTTTCATGCTTTTTTGAGGTTTTTTGGGAGGTACCGCAAACCAGGTACCTCCGAATGGCGACTTGAGGAGGGGGCTATTAAGGACCAGAATCTTCTCATCACGGTCGAAAGAAGCCGAATCGAACGGACCTCTCCCTGTTCGCCGGTATCAATCGGCCGTTGATTTTTTGCCCTTCCAAGCAGGAAATTGGCCGATCAGCGCGAAGCAGTGGGATCATGTCCACCCAGGCAGAAATTGTCGCGTTGTATCCTTACAAACCCTTAGCCGGCCAAAAGGCAATCGTAACCGGCGCTAACTCCGGAATCGGCGAAGCCGTCGCCCGCCACTTGGCCGCCGCCGGAGCAGCCGTTGCCGTGAATTACGTCGTTCAACCGGACGTCGCTCAAGCGATCGTGGACGACATCGTGGCAAGCGGGGGTGAGGCGATGAAGACCTGCGCCAATGTCGGCAACGAGGCAGAAGTTTTGGCGATGTTCGATGAGGTCATCGCAAAATTCGGGACGCTGGATATCTTGGTCAACAATGCGGGTTTACAGCGCGACTCGCCATTGACCGATATGACGATCGACCAGTGGAACCTGGTCATCAACGTGAATCTAACTGGACAGTTTCTGTGCTCGCGATCTGCCGTTCGTGAGTTTCTCCGCCGCGGTCCAAACCCGGATGTGTCGGTAGCGCTTGGGAAGATCATCCATATGAGCAGCGTTCACGAGGTTATTCCCTGGGCAGGGCATGTTAACTATGCTTCATCGAAAGGGGGCGTGAATATGCTCATGAAATCGATCGCACAGGAAGTAGGCAAGCATAAGATCCGCGTGAACTCGATCTCGCCAGGCGCAATCAAGACCCCTATCAATGTTGGCGCGTGGTCGACGCCGGAGGCAGAGGCAAAACTTTTGCAACTTATCCCGTACGACCGCGTGGGTGTTGCCGACGATATCGGCAAAGCTGCCGTTTGGCTTTCGTCCGATGCCAGCGACTACGTAACCGGAACATCGCTTTATGTCGATGGCGGCATGACGCTTTACGAAGGGTTCGCGACGAACGGCTAAGGCGGAATAGGCAAATATGACGGAACTGCAGCGTCTCATCGAAAACCAGGCGACAGGCTCTAAGTGGCATCGATGGGGTCCCTACTTAAGCGAGAGGCAGTGGGGCACCGTTCGGGAGGACTACTCGCCGAACGGTACTGCCTGGGACTACTTCACCCACGACCAGGCGCGATCACGCGCGTACCGTTGGGGCGAGGACGGCCTGCTTGGGATCTCCGATCGACATGGGCTTGTCAATATCGCCATCGCCCTCTGGAATGGCAAAGATCCCATTCTGAAGGAGCGCCTGTTTGGTTTGACCAACAGCGAAGGCAACCACGGCGAAGACGTCAAAGAGTGCTACTGGTTTCTCGATAACACGCCGACTCATTCGTACATGAAGGCTTTGTACAAGTATCCGCAGCTAGCCTATCCGTATGAACAACTTATTGACGGCAATCGCAATGCTGGTCGAGCGGCTCCCGAGTACGAACTGTTCGACACCGGAATATTCGACGACAACCGGTATTTCGATGTTTTTGTGGAATACGCGAAGAGTTCCGCGAACGAAATATTGGGACGAATTACAATCCATAACCGGGGACAAGACGAAGCTCCTATCTGGCTCCTGCCGACGATTTGGTTTCGAAACAACTGGACTTGGAGGCATGGTTTCCTTCGCCCGGGCCTGGCGGCATCGGGTCCGACCAGCATCAATGTCAGCCATCCGAAATACGATGGAATGTGGTTTGTCGTGGATAACGGCGGCGAACTGGTGTTTACGGAAAACGAATCAAACATCGCAAAGCTGTTTGGAGGACAAAACGCCTCGCCGTACGTCAAAGACGCCTTCCATCGGTACGTGATCGAGGGCGAGAAGACGGCGGTCAACCCTGCAAAAGCGGGCACAAAGGCGGCAGCGATTTTCCACACGGTCGTCCCGGCGGGACAGAGCGTTACCTACCGGATCATGCTTTCCGATACTCGAAAGGCCCTTCCGAAAGATTTCGACGACACGTTTGAGGCTCGAATTGCCGAGGCCGACGCTTTCTACAACGACCTCGCGCCACAGTTGGAACCGGACGTTCGGGTTGTGCAGAGACAAGCGTTTGCCGGCATGCTCTGGAGCAAGCAGTTCTACCACTACGATGTCACGACCTGGCTCAAGGGAGACCCCGGTCAGCCTCCGCCTCCAAGCAGCCGGACGCGAAACGATACTTGGAAGCACGTCTATAGCGCTGAGATCATGTCGATGCCCGACACATGGGAATACCCGTGGTTTGCCTCTTGGGATCTGGCATTTCATACGATCGCGTTTGCGCTGATCGATCCGAAGTTTGCGAAGAATCAGTTGCTGCTTCTAGTCAGAGAATGGTTCCAGCATCCGAATGGCCAGATCCCCGCGTACGAATGGTCGTTCAGCGACGTCAACCCGCCTGTTCATGCTTGGGCGGCTTGGCGTGTCTATACAATCGAGCGGAGACAAACCGGGGTTGGAGACATTCTGTTCCTCAAGAAGGTGTTTCACAAGCTCCTGCTCAACTTCACATGGTGGGTCAACCGGAAGGACGAATACGGCAACAACGTTTTTGAGGGTGGCTTTCTCGGCTTGGACAACATCGGCGTCTTCGATCGAAACAGCAAACTCCCGGCCGGATTCTCGCTGGAGCAGTCGGATGGAACGAGTTGGATGGCAATGTTCTGCTTGAACATGCTCGAGATCGCCCTCGAACTTGCCGCAAACGACATGGCTTACGAAGATGTTGCATCTAAGTTCTTCGAGCATTTCATGTACATATCGACGGCGATGAACTCCAGAGGCGCCGACGGTGTGGAGCTATGGGACGAAGAAGACGGCCTGTTCTACGATGTTCTACGGCATGGGGACGGTACCTGCCAAAAACTAAAGGTGCGTTCCGGGGTTGGCTTCATTTCGCTTTTTGGTGTGACGGTACTCGAGCCTTCGGTATTGGAGAAGTTTCCCGGCTTTCGCGCACGGATGCAGTGGTTCTTGGACAACCGCCCGGATCTGACCGCCAACGTGGCGAGCATGCAGCATCCGGGGCAAGACGACAGGCTGCTGTTAACAGTTGTTCGAAAAGAGAGGCTCGCCCGTGTCCTAACGAAATTCCTGCAGCCGGAAGAGTTCCTTTCGGACCACGGGTTGCGGAGCGTTTCGAAGTATCACTACGAGCACCCATACTCCGTCGATCTTGGTGGCCATACGTTTCAAATCGATTACGAACCAGGCGAATCGACTACCGGAGAATTTGGCGGCAACTCGAACTGGCGCGGTCCGATCTGGTTCCCGCTCAACTATCTGATGATCGAGTCCCTTCAAAAGTACGACTACTACTATGGTGACTCTCTGCAGGCGAGCATGCCTGCGCCGGATGGCCCGGTCGTACCCTTGTGCGAGGTCGCCTCAGAGTTGGAGCGCCGCCTCCTTGGGATATTTTTGCCCGGCCCCAACGGCAGGCCCGTTAACGGGGGCAACAAGACCTTCGACAATGACCCTTACTGGAAGGATCTCGTGACCTTCAACGAGTACTTCCATGGCGAAACCGGCAAGGGCCTGGGCGCCGCCCACCAAACAGGTTGGACGGGCGTGATCGCCAAGATTATCCAGCAGCTTTACGTGACGAACGTCTGAAGCACCTGCACCGAGCCATGAAGCGCTCGAGGCAGGCTCTTCGTGTACTTCAACGCTATTCCACGCTTTCCGTCGCTACCCGCAGCTTGATCCCCCGCCTTTGGATTTGCTCGCAGAAGTCGGCGCCGGTTAGGGCGGTCTCGTAGCGGAGGCAGCCGGCAGGAAGTTTGCCGTAAGCGATGGCGGCGGCGTGGATGGCCATTGAGAAGCCGGTGGTGCGTTCCATGCTGGTAAACCCGGTTTTCTCGCACTGCTTGTCGTAAATGTCCGCTTGCAGCCGCACTTTGTGTCCATCTTTCGTGCCTGTAGCCACTCCCCGGACGACACACTGGTCGAGATCCTGGATCTTGCCGAGACTTTCGCCGAATACCTTACAGAAGACCTCCCGCGGCTTTACGGCTTGACCCTTTACGTCGATTGGCGTCGAACTCCAGAAACCGAAATCACGGAAGATTCTCATGCGCTCGCAGTGTCCGGGCCAGCGGATGGTCTTGTACTGATAGTTCTTTACACGTCCTTGTAATGTGTAGGGCGCAGTGCTGGTGCCTCCAGACGTGTTGAACGCTTCCATCTTGCCGAACTGCTCTAGTACGACCTCTTCGACATCGTCGAGAGTGTCCAGGAGGACGATTTCGCCATCGCGAAGGGCAACGGCTTGATCCATGTATTCCACAACCAAACCTTCGATATTGAACGTCAGTTTGTAGTTGAACGGCGGCTTTGGATGTTGGGGGAGGACGCCACAATACAGCTTGACCGATTCGGCTTCGTCCAGTTGCTCGATTAGGTACAGCCCAACGCTGTTTACGAGCCCAGGCGCCAAACCGGTGTCCGGTATCAAGGTTACTCCGGCAGCCTTTGCTTCGTCATCCATGGCCAGCGTTTCGAGTGTGATGGCGGTATTGCCACCCAAATCGCACATGCTTGTCTTGGTGGCGATGGCCACTTTAGCGATACGGGGGTGCATCCAATAGGGAACGCAACTCAACAGCACGCCGGCGGGCTGTAGTATTTGCGCCAAGTTGTCCGGGTTAAGTGCGTCGACCTGGGTCGGCCGGCAAGCCTCCCTTCCCAGCAATCGATTCACTCTGTCGGCACTCTTTGTAGCCTGTTCGAGACTGGCATCCGCAAGAAGAAGATCTTGAGGCTCGGCAAATTTTGCGAGATCGTATGCGGCTGCGGTGCCCTGCATACCAGCGCCAAGCACGACGAAGGTCCTGTTCATAAAGCTCCTGGGGCGCCCAAAGTTTCCGTAGGAAACGGGCAATCACAGTTTACTACGGCAATGAACGACGCAACGGGACCCAGCCGAAGATCGAAATGAGCAGTACAGTTGGGCGAATGTGCCAACTGTTTTACGAGGAAGGACCTAGAATAACTTCGAGACGACGCGATTGAGGTCAGCGATCAGGATCGGCTTCGGAATGTAATCGTCAAAGCCGGCCGCCAGGCACTTTCGCTGTTCTTCCGGTGAAACGCTCGCGGTAACTGCTACTGCCGGCAATCGTCGATCTGTTCCCCGTTCAGATTGCCGAAGTTCCCTCACCACGTCATAGCCCGACGCATCCGGCATGTGGAGGTCGACAAATGCGCCGTCAAAGGATCCATTCGCGAGAGCCAGGATGGCCTCGCTGCCAGTCTCTACGGCAATGCACTCGAAGCCCCGTTCTTCGAGCCAAGTCATCAAAATCATCGCGTTGACCTCCACGTCTTCCGCTATGAGGACGCGCGTTCCCGGTTTTGAAGGCATCGGAGTTGCGGCCCTGGGAGCAGTCCTCACATCCGGCGCAGCCACGACCTGAAACGGAATCTTGAGGGTGAACTCCGAACCCCGGCCAACTTCGCTCGCGAGCGAAATACTTCCGCCCATGAGTTCAATAACCGCCTTCGAGATGGAAAGCCCGAGACCGGTCCCGCCGTGTCTTCGTGTCAGCGAAGAATCGACTTGAACGAACCGGTCGAAAATATGTGGCTGCATGTCCAGGGGAATGCCAACCCCCGAGTCGCGGATACCGATGGTGGTCTCGACGCGCCCGTCGATCTCGGCGGAGACATGTAACGACAGGTCAATAGAACCTTCGTCCGTAAACTTAATGGCGTTGCCTACCAAATTGCTGACAACCTGCCTGAGACGAAATTGGTCGCCAATCACGTGTAGGTTGGTTTCACCCGAGATCGCCGTATTGAAGCCCAATCCCTTTTGCTGAGCCGATTGCGAAAACAGCTCGAATACGACTTGGAGGGCGTCCGAAAGCCTGAAGGGCGCCTCGTCGAGGGTGATCTTGCCCGATTCGATTTTAGAGAAATCCAGGATGTCGTTTAAGATCTGCAGCAAGGATTCACCGGAGTTGATCATGATCGACGCCAGCGCCTTCTGGCGCTCGGTTTGTGCCGACGCAGCCAGCAGCTGGGCCGTGCCGAGCATGCCGTTCATGGGCGTGCGCAACTCATGCGACATGTTTTGAAGGAACTCTGTTTGGGCTTGACGAGCGGCCTGTGCCTCAACCGCCAACTCCTGAGATCGAACCAAGGCGTATTCCAGTTCATTGCGAGCAGCGTTGCTTTCCGTGATGTCTCTTCCGATCAGAAAGAGGCGAGTTCTGGCTTCGTTCGTAATGAGGCCCCATTGGACCGTCCTACCTCTGCCTGCTTCTGTCGCGATCGACGTCGAAAAGTGGCCCTCGATCCCCTCTTCGAGCGCGTTTCTGACCGCCTCGTCAAATACACGCAGGTCTTCCGGCCCGAGAAACTCTCGTATGTTTCTTCGCTCCGACGCATCCGGATCGATCCCAGCAAGGTTGCGGAAGGCTCCGTTGGCCTGATTGATGGACCCACTCGGGTCAAGCAGCAGCATGCTGTCGATCGATAGTCGAAAGAGCTGATTGCGCTCGTCCTCGGCGGCCCTCCTCGTCGTCAGGTCGACGATCGAACCGATCATCCTTACCGGAGTATCGGTTTCGTCCGACACCAATATGCCGCGGTCCAGAACAAGCACATAGCTGCCATCCGCCTTTTTGAACCGATACTCCGAAGTCCAGTACCTCTGCCGCGTTCTGATCGCTTCCTGAATCGACCATGAGGCGATGTTGAAGTCGTCGGGATGGATCTTGTCCGACCACCATGAAATGGGCTGCAGGAGGTCCGACCGTTCATATCCGTACTGGGTGATGAGGGCCTCGTTATGAGTGACCTGGTCGGTTCGGAGGTCCCAGTCCCAAAGGAGGTCGTTTGCGGCTTGCGTGAGAATCTGATAGCGCTTCAGCAACTCGGTCCTCTCGCGTTCAAGCTTGACGCTCTCGGTCACGTCGACGATCATTGCGAGAATGAACTGCTTGTCTTCGCTCTCGAATGGAAACTCGAAGCCTTGAACGAACAGGATCTCGCCCGATTTCGTGCGATGTTCCCAAAAGCGTCCTTTATGTGCGGCACGATTCTTGAATAGCTCCTGTTCCTCCGGGGACCGCAGGTCCAAAAGGGACATTCCCAGAAACTCGTCGCGAGTGTAGCCATAGCGTTGGCAGGCCGCCTCGTTAACGTCGAGGAACATGAGCGACTCATCGTCGAACACCCACATCGGGTTTGCCGCGCTTCTAAAGAACGCATCAGGGAGCGAAAAGGTCATCGGCAATTCTTATGTTCCCTCCGCATTATATGGAACTATCGGTCGCCGTAATGCTGAGAATGGCATGGCGAATCGCTTAGCAGCGACAATACGTCCTTATCGACGTTGTTGGGCTCGGATTTAAGGTCGAGTTCGCCAGTCGGGAACGGACTCTATGGCACTCAGTAAGCGATCCATTTCAATCTGGCCCATCGCTTTAATCGGGATTTTCATATTTTCGATCGCGATTTATCTTCCGTCGCTGGCCGGAGGCGCCATCTGGGACGATACCGAGCTGATTTCGGGCCACGGATTTGGCGGAAACACCTTTCTTGCCGCATTTACCAAACCGTTCCTAGGGCGCTATTTTCGCCCGCTGACCTCCGCGTCCTTCGTTCTGGACTCCTCTTTTGCAAAGCAAACCCCGTTCTTCTACCACCAAACGAACATCCTGCTTCATGCGATAACCGCCGTCCTTGTCGCATGCTTGGCGATTATCATCACGAAGAAGATGAGTGCCGGCATCCTCGGCGGCTTGTTCTTCGCGACGCAGCCGCTTCAAGTCGGCGCCGCGGCATGGATCGGAGGACGGACCGATGCACTGTCCGCGATGTTCCTGACGGCCTTCCTAATTTGCCTCGTGCTTTACCACCAGAGTTCAAAGCAACGTTGGCTCTACGCGTCCACGATCACGTTCTTTCTGGCGGCACTGTCGAAGGAGCAGGCGCTGGCGGTTTTACCGGCTGTACCGCTATCGGTATTTGCATTTGGATCGGGAAAATGGCGCGACGCCTGGAAAATATGCATACCCTTTGCAGTGGTGGTTGTCCTGTTTATCGGACTGTGGGCTATCGATGCCCCTCCGCCCTTCGGCGTGAAGAGTTCTATGGCGGCAATGCTTACGCTGCCTTTTCGGACTGTGTCGCACTATTGGCTGGCGTTTCTGACGCCTAACTATGCCTCGATGCAGACCTACACCCTCGAAAACTATCAAGGTCCGCTTTGGATCCTCATCGGTATTGCGTTCGTTGTAGCGCTGCTGTGGTTAATGAAGACCTGGTGGAAGGACCATCGGGACTGGGTTTGGCTGACGATTTGCGCGCTGCTCGTTTACGTCCCGATCTCCAATTTTCCTCCCGTGCCATCGTTTGTAGTCGGGCCCTACCGATGCGCCGAGAGTGGAACAGCGGTTGCCTGCCTATTCGCGGCGATCGCAGTCCAAGCTTTCGCCTCCAAGAATTACGTGGTTGTTGCGGCTGCGGCGGCGAATCTGGTTGCCGGCGCGGTGGTCACGATCTGGGGGATTCAGCAGTGGCTCACTCCTGCCGTTCTATTCGGAACGCAAGCAAGAATCGACCCCCATTTTTTGGCAGGCGTACGAAACTATGCCCAGTCGTTGGAAATGCAGGGGGGCTACCAAGAGGAACTGCGGTTAACGAACCGGACGCTCACCTGGATGTTCGACACCGACAAATGGGAGGACCTCCTGGCCACCCAAAAGCTTGCTGTCTTCACACCCGAGTTTATTGAGCGGCTTAAGTCAAATGGCGGCTATCCGGACAAGAAAGCGCTGGCAGCATTTCTTAGCTGCCATGCCTCCGCGCTGGCCAAACTCAAGCGCACCGATGAGGCCATAAAGGTCGAACAGGACGCCATTATGATCGGCCCGGGCGATCCTCGAATCCGATACGCATACGGAGAGTTGATCCTTAATAAGGACCGCCCGGAGGCCATTCGGCAGTTTGAAATAGCGCTCAAGATTGCCCCAGGTTATGCAGGATGCGCCCTGGCGTTGGCGCACGAAAGAATCATAGATGGGAGATTCGAAGACGCCGTTCGCTTGATTTCGCCCTTTGAGACGGAGCTGAGCTGGGACAGCGGGATGTGGATCGACCTGGCGAACGCGAAGCTTGGACTTCATGACTTTGCCGGAGCCAATAAAGCGCTGGATGGTGCGACACACGCGATCTTCGTCAAAAAAGCGGACATCGAAGCCCTAAGACAGAAAATCAAGGCGATGCAAGGCCCTAAAACCTCGGGACGTGGCTGATCGCCTCGGCGCCGTACAGAACGGTCACCGCTTTTGGCAAGGACGGCTCGAATTCCAGCAACTGCTTACGAAGCAGTTCCGCTGCCGGCACGTTCGGGGCATAGAACATCACAATGCGCCGGCCGACGGATGTGACAGGCGGGATCGTCCATGTCGCAACCGGAATCAACGACTTCGGTAGCGATTTCTCGCGCAAGTACCACTGTGGATAGAGAACTGCCGCATCGGGATGAAATGCATCGATCGTTTGTTCGATCCTTTCCGTATTCCATGCTCCGTGGATCAGCTTCCACTTGCGAACTTCGTCGCTCGCCAAACCCCAGAGGTCCAGCAGGTGAACGCGTGTGAAGTAGCTGATGCATCCGATGTCGTTCGCGACAAGGCGCGACCGATTGTAGTAACGGTTCGCGAAACGCGCCATTTGATACTGCTGTAAATACACGTCGGCACACCCCTTCGGCAGATCGCCATACGCAAGCAAAGCGCGAAGCTGGACTGCGCCAAAGATTCCAAACAGTACAAACGGAAAAACCAGTGAGCGAACGAGCCGGCCTTGCGTTTTGCTCCCCGTCTCCATTGCCACCAAGCCGATGATCCCGATTCCGTATGCCGCAAGAATCTGCGTAAATCCGATCTGGTAGATCCAGAAGACGGGCGTGATAAGAAACTGGAGTAGCACCGCGCCGCCGACGACGGCCAGCCAAACCGGCTTGGATATTTGCCTCTCCTCGGCGCGCCCCCTGTAATCCGCGAATGCTTTGACAAAAAGAATCAGCACGACAGGCGCCAGGGCCATGAGATAAGCCTCATAACGGTAGTAGATACCGACCGCCGCGAGGCCCGACTGCATGAGACAGCAGGAAACGACCGTCCAGATTATGATTTGAAGTGGTCCGGACCCTTCACGCAGCCCTTTCATCCGCAACGCAAGTCCGGCGAGGACGCACATTGCGAACATGTCCGAAAGTGAAAGCGCTCTGCCCCGCAGATGCAGGTACATCGCCTCCAGCCACCAACCTTGAAGCGGTTGTGGCGCGGTTCCCTTCAGCACGATAGAGTTCGGAATCCACGGCATTCCCAACGAGTGTGAGAATAGGGCAAAGCCACCCACCGCGGCTACCGGTCCGACTGCCATCGCCGCAGCAACCTTCCACTCCTTGCGCCAAACGATCGCAAAGAAGGGTACGACGACGAGAAACGCGCTTTCGTAACGGCACAGGCAAATTAGAAAGCTCAGTCCAAAGCCGATCCAGACGTCTCTGGACACGGCCGGTCGATCGAACTTATCCAAGAGCCAAAATGCGAAGACCAGGTCCAGGAACACCTGCAACGAATGCTCCATCCCCGTAAAGGGTAGTAAGTGAAGGGGCGTGGCAGCGAATACCACTGCAGCGGCTGCTATCGACAGCGGAACACCGATACCTGCGCGAACAAAGCGGAAATACGCGACCAATGTTGCCGCGATGGAAAACAGTATTCCCAGGACGAACGGCCAGTAAACCCAGTCCCCCGCAACTCGGATTGCCAGGCAAAGCAAAGCCACCCAAAGTGGCGAGGACGACGAGGCGCTCTCGGCGTATTCCGTCACACCCCACACACCGTGCTCGGCGAAATTCCGGGCTATCGCGAGATGGATGTACGGATCGTCGAGCGCGTAAGTGAAGTGCCCCTCGGTTTGCGCGAGGCATTGTTTCCAAAGGACCAAGTAGCATATTCCGGAAAGCGCTACGAGAATGGCTGCGCCGATGAGGGCAAGCTGTCGCGGCTTCCGTTCTACGCCAATTGCCATCGCGTAGATTCTACAGCCGCTGTGCCAAGATTGTTCGTAACTGCCCACGATGTCGGCTTGCCAGTGCAAATCAGCTCAATGACCAACCGCAAGCGATACGATCCGAAGTGGCTTCTCGCGCTAACTGGAATATTTATCTTTGCGATCGCTCTATTCTTTCCGGCGCTTTTCGGTAAACCCGTATGGGACGACACCAACATCCTTGCCGGAACTGCCTTTGGTGCGAACAACTTACAGTCGGCTTTTACCCATACGTTCCTCGGGACCTACTTTCGGCCGCTGACCTCGGCTTCTTTAGTCGTCAATTCGATGATGACGGGCGGAAATCCGTTGCCCTACCACCTCACGAACATTCTTCTGCATGCGGCCACCGCTGTACTGGTCAGCTTCCTGGCATTCTTGGTAACCGAGCGCAAGCTAGCAGGTGTACTTGCCGGGATATTCTTCGCCGCTCAGCCGATGCAGGTCGGAGCAACGGCATGGATCGGCGGAAGAACCGACACCCTCTCTTCTTTCTTTCTGGTCGGTTTCATGGCCGGGATGATTCTGTATTACAAGCACGCTGAGCGAAAGTGGCTCGGCCTATCTGTTGTCTGCTTTCTCCTTGCTGCGCTTTCAAAAGAACAGGCAGTATTCGCGGTTGTGGCAGTTCCGGTGTCCGTGCTTGTATTGGGGTCCCGTCGTAAATGGAAGGACGTCTATCGCATCTGTGCCCCGTTTGCAGTAGTGATACTTCTCTATATCCTCTATTGGACCACAGAGGGGCCAAAGCCGCTCACACCCTCCAGCACGTTTCTCCAAAGCGTCTCCCTATTTTTGCGAACGGCGGCGTTTTACGGATTGGCATTCATCGCGCCAAATAATCGCTCGTTAATGAGCTTTACGCTCGAGAATTACGGAGGAGTGGCATGGATCTTAACCGGAGTGCTCATTACCGCCGGCGTGATTTACGGCATCGTGCGATGTAATAAAACGTCAAAGCCGCTTACTTGGATCGTATTATGCGGATTGTTGGTCTATTGGCCGGTCAGTAATTTCCCGCCGATCCCGGCGTTCGTCGTGGCTCCCTACCGCTGTACATTGAGCGGTACGGTCGTCGCCTGCCTCTTCGGAGTTGCCGGCGCCTCCGCATGGGGGAACCGGCGTTATGCCCTTGTCGGGCTGCTAGGCATCAACCTGATCGCGGGTGTAATAGTCTCTTGGTGGGGAACCCAACAGTGGCTCACTCCACAGCGCTTCTTTGGAAGGGTTACGGCGATCGATCCGCATTTTATCGTCGGCGTCGGCAACTGTGCGCTCAACATGGAGACCGCCGGCAAGCCCGAGGTAGAGCTGCAACTTACGGACAGAACCCTTACCTGGGTGTTCGACGATCCGAATTGGCAAAGACTGCTCGCAACAAAGAAGACGGCCGCATTTTCACAAGTGTTTTACGACCGCATGAAGGCGAATTGTGGAGCGCCCGATTTTCGCGCTCTCGATTGGATGATCGGATGTAATGCGAGCGCACTCCTGCACTTGAACCGCCTGGCCGAAGCGATCGAAGTGCAAAGAGACGCTTTGATCGTGGGCCCGACTGACGCGAGGCTGCACTATGGGTACGGAGAAATGCTGCTGAAAACTGACCACGCCGAAGCCATACGTCAATTGGAGGAGGCCCTCCGGCTCTCTCCCAAGTTCCCGGAATGTGCGGCGGCACTGGCTGGCGAGAAGGCCAAGACCGGTAACATGCGGCGATGAAAGAACAGGCCTCCTCCCTTGGGATGCTGGCTTTTGCGGGGGTATTGAATGCTGCGGGCCAGGTCACCATGCGTTGGGGCGGACGGGGCGCAAAAGTTCCTTTCTCGCTGCACCATCTTCCCGATTGGGCGCTTTCGTCAAGATGGTGGCTCTTGGGCCTGCTCATCACATGGTCGAGCGGTCTCTTTTGGGCAGTCCTGTTGCGAAGCGTTAGGTTGGGAATCGCACTTCCCCTCTTCGCCGGCACGTCCTACGTGCTGACAGTTGTGGCTTCGGTTGTGATACTGGCCGAGCGGCCGACGACATCTCAGTACGTGGGAATGCTGTTCGTTATGATCGGCGTTCTACTGATCGTTATCCGCAAGTAGGCCGCGACCTTTCGCGCCCGCTACGATCTCATGCTGCATTTTCAGGACGGCAAGCGCGTCATGCGCGGATATGTCGGTAGGTGGGACCCCATCCTTCACCGCTTTGGCGAACCGTCCAAACACCTCTTGGTTTCCGTATCGCAAAGTGCCCAAAAGGTGGGACACGCCGCTCGTAAAGTGCTGCCCCCAATGCTGAAGCGAAGCCAGCATTGACGTTCGAACGACGGTCGATGTGACATGAAGACCGTCATTCGGCAGGCGGATGTAGATATCGCGAAACACATCCAAGTCGGCAAGGCACTCCTCTCCGTGGAGCGTTAAATGCCACTCGCTAACCGGTGTCTCAAACATCAGCACGAGCAACAACGGGATTTCAACCCCGTCACTTCGAAACGCTCGGTACCTTGCCGTTACGCAGGCAGGCGTCGCATTTCCCATCGTGCTGGGAACGACATCCACGCTCTGAAGCTCTGGAATCGAAGGCGCATATTTTCGAAGCAGGTAAAGCAGGTGAGGGCTCTCGTCGTAGAACAGCCCCAGCGGCAGGTCCTGATACCACTTCGGCAGGCGACGGCGCGGGTTGCTGTATTGGATGGCGATGACGCTTGTGAGTTTGCCAAGACGTCCGCTTGCCAGGTCCCGATCCAAGACCCGAGCTCCATTCGAAAACTGGAAGTTGTGGACGATGCCAAGTATGAGCTTCTTGTCCTCGGCAAGGGCCACCAGTTCCTCGCCCTCGGGAACCGTCATCGTAAAAGGCTTCTCGGTCAGCACGTGCTTGCCAAGCTGCAATGCTTCCTTTATCAAGGCATAGTGGCTAAACGGGCTCGAACCCAGAGTGATCGCATCTATTTCGTTGATCCAAGGTACGTCCTGCAATTTCGAAACGCAGGCTCGCTTGAGCGATTGATTGTTTTTTAGTGCCGACTGCAGCCGCTTTTCATCCCGATCGATTAGGCCCACCAGCTTAAAGGAGGGGTTCGCGAGGATTGTGGGGAGGTGACGGTGCGTTGTCACCCATCCCATGCCAAGAGACGCAATTCTAATTGGCGGTGAAGACTGGCTCATGGTGTGGTTCCAAGGATGTTGCAGATCATGCGATCGTATTGGTCGGCACACTTTTCCCAAGACCAATGATCTCGCACAAATCGCAGGATGTTCGCCGATTCGTCTCTGAGCTTTTGGCGGTCTTTGAGCAGCATTTCGATCATTTTGCGCCAAGCTTCCAAGTCGTTTGCCGGCGCAGACCGCATCACGGCGCCGGCCGCCAAATAGCCTTCGGCCGTCTCAGAGGTCACGATTGCTGCGGTTCCGCAGGCCATCGCCTCTTGAACCACCAACGGAAAGCCTTCGCCGACGCTGGGCATAATGAGCAGATCGGCAGATCGATAGAGCGGCGCCAGTGTCGGCCCCGAGAGGTTGCTCAGCACGGTTACATTTGGAAGGCCCCATTTCTCGGGCGATATCGGCCCCCAGCCGGCAAGCGCCCATTGAACGCCGGCCATAGACTCGGCGAGCGCCTTGATCATCGGCAGGCCTTTTTTCTCCACAAAACGTCCCACGAACAGGCATATCGGCCGATCGGGATCGAGCCCGAAAGCTGCGGGATCTGACGGCACCTCCGGATTGAAGAGCTTCGTGTCAACTCCGTTTGGAATGAGCTCGCCTTTGTCGGAGGTAAGCCCAAGATTCTTAAAGTAGTTTTGGGTGCTCTCGCTTACGAATCCGATTCCGTTTGCGCCTTGAAGCGTCGGCAGTGCCACATTCTTATTCGCGACAGTAAGCACCGTCCGCAAAACCGGATTCTTGTAGGGCACGTACCCAATGTGCTGAGTGACGATATAAGGCTTGCCCATCTTGGCGGCCTGCCGGGCACCGTAAACGTTGCCTTGGTAAAGCGAATCGTGGATGTGCAGCAGATCGACTTCCTGGAGGCGGTTTTGAATAAGTTTTTTCGACGATTTTGACCAAATCGGATAGGGGATACCCAGCTTTTGTTCGACGAGATTGAACGCTTGCATCGGCATAAAACGGATTCCTGGGACTTCGGGAGGAAGTGGATCGGTGTTGCTGGCCGCCCATTCGATTTGGTATCCCTTCGCGGCCAGACCGCATGCGACTTTCCAAGCCACCAACTCCACTCCGCCTCGGTGTGATTCGTAGTAGTGGGTGAGCAGCAGGATACGAGGTTTAGTCATCGCATCCTAACATGGATATGAGGAATCCTCCGAACATGGTCTGGAACGATGCAACGACAAGAGTGGTGGCAACCGTGGTTTCGCGGGTCATCTGCAGTGCCCCGTAGTGTTTGTCCGACCAAACAACGAACACCCGGGCGACGATTCCGAGCCCTACCAGGCCCAACAGCACCGATGCGCCGATGAGCGAATCGACTTTTGCGAACCGGTCGATGATGGCATCTCCCGCGCTACGTTTGCGGAAGCCGAGCGCCTTGGTATATTTGTTTGCGGCAACACCCATTAGCAGCGCCTGGTAACCGATGCTGAAAAAGCCTCCTGACAGAATTAACCAGTGGTCGCCGACCCATAGCCGTCCGAACTTGAACATCTCGCCAGGCGGCGTCATAAGCAGCACCGTGAAAATCGCCAGGCTGAGGCCCATCAGAGCGACGGCGGGAACAAAATAAACCCACAGCGGGCACAACGTGAGCAGGAACTTTACATGCCGCCAACCGTCCCGCCAAGGCCTCAAGTGCGGTGCTCGATCTCGGCCGTCTTTGTACAAAGTGATCGGCACCTCTGTTCGGCGTAAACCGAGCAGGGCGGATTTCACAACCATCTCGCTCGCCAACTCCATGCCCCGCGATTCCAGTCGCATCCTCTCGAACGCGGATCGGGTC